>Ga0316204_10000637_pt1 | contig 121391 bp, 93 predicted proteins | sample 6monrhotite_MG_2_FD_205661 | JGI IMG/M metagenome (GOLD analysis project Ga0316204, IMG submission 205661) | Microbial mat bacterial communities from mineral coupon in-situ incubated in ocean water Damariscotta River, Maine, United States -... | ecosystem: Environmental > Aquatic > Marine >...
AATCTGCTACGCAACGTGAAGGGCTCGAAGGTCGGCATCAAGAACCGACGACTTGAGGCCGGCTGGAGCGAGCCTTTCCTGTTGAAGATCCTCTCGTCGGGACGGAATTAGACGCGTTTGCCCTGCCAGTACCCGTGGCTTGGTCTCCTCGGTCTTCGGCGGGTCGGGAGCCACCGCGGGCTCGGCCGAGGCCGGAAGCTCGAGCAGCGGCACCAGCGTGGGTAGCTCTTGCACAATCCGCTCCGCGGCCCCGTTGGCGAACTCGCAGTCCTCACATACGAAGCTGCGGGTCTCTTCTTCTCCGCCCGCCTTTTGGATCATCACGTGAATGTCCACGTCGGTGCTCTCGGGGCCGCCCGCCCACGACACTGTCACCTCGCAGGTCGCTTGTTCATCGAGCGTGATGACCGGGATGTGATAGACGCGGAACTCTTCGGTGAGGGCCTTGGTGATGATGCTCTCCCATACGGCCGGGTCTTCGCTGCCACCGTCTGCGACGGCGGATGCGTCCACGGTGAGGCGAGTGGCGGGGAACACCACGTCGGAGTCTTGCGCGGGGGCAGCCTGGACCGCGAGGGCGGCGGGCGTGAGGGCGAGGGTAGCGGCGAGAAGAATCATCCGGTGCCTACTAAGGATTCGAAGGGTCGAGTTTGGAGCTGCAGAACTTGGCGGTGCGCCGGTCTTTGAGCTGCGTGGCCAGCTCGACGCATGCAGCATAGTTGCTCGTGTGGCGCATGGCTGCGAGACGGAGCAGCAAGCGCTTGCGGTTGTCGGGCCAGCATTTCGCGTTTCGCGTGGCGCGAAGCACCGACGACCAGCGCTGATCCTCTGCGGAAGTCTCCGCCTGCTGGCGGGTGTGCGTGCAGCGATTGCGTGGAGCCTTGGGCGGCGTCTGCGAGCCAGTCGGCTCAGCGTCCGGTGACTTTGGCTCGTCCGCCACTGCATCCCCAGCCTGGGGCGGACTGGCCTTCCGGGGAAGATCGGCCCGCGCCGCCCCCTTCGGCTCCCTCCGCACACGGGGAACGGCCTGCGGGCTGGCTCGCAGCGTCGGCTCCCCGTTCGGCTCTGCGGGCGGCTTGGGCCGCGGCTCGGCGCTCGGCCCCGCCGCCGCCTGCACCGTGCTCCCCGACTCCCGAGGCGAGGACAACAGCGGCGCCGCAACAGCCCGCGGCGCCGCCACGGCAGACTCCGGCGCAGGCCCACCCGAGCCCAGCACCTCCGCCAGCGAAACCACCAGCGCCACACACCCCACCGCAATCACCGCGTAGCTCACCCACCGCCCCCAACCCCGCCCGATCGGCGTCGGAATCGGAATCGACATCGCCTCCGCCGCACCCATGTCCTCATGGGCCATCACGGCCTCGACCTCACCCGCGTCCTCCCCCCGCACCTCCAGCAACGCCGTCATCGGTGGTGCCGCCATGCTCATGCTCGCCAGCACCCCCTCCAGCGTCCGAACCACCGCATCCATGCTCGGCCGAGCGTCCGCATCCATCTCCACGCACGCATTCACCAGCTCCGTCAGCGCCGCGGGTGCCCCCTCCACCGACCCCGCCCGCAGCACGGGCGCCCCATGCTCCTCCCGGGCCTGCATCGCGATGAACACATCCCGGTTCGCGTAGTCCGGAAACGGTGCCCGCGCGGTCAGCATCTCGAACAGCAGCACCCCAAACGCAAACACATCCATCGCGGGCGTCCCCGGCTCTGCCCGCGCCTGCTCGGGCGACATCGCCTGCGCGCTGCCGGGCACCTCGCCGTGGCGGGTGCGGCGGTCCGGGTGTCCCACCGGAACCCTCGGCGCACGCGACCACGCGCAGTGGCTGAAGTCGATCAGCACCGCGCGGCCCGAGCCCTCCTCCAGCAGCACGTTGCCCGGCGTCACATCGCGGTGCACCACCCCCGCCCGGTGGCTGGCCCGCAGCGCCAGCGCCACCTGCATCGCCACGTGGGCCACCTGCCGCGGTGCCGCCGGGTCGTCGCGAATGTGCTCGGCGATGCTGACGCCCTCGAGCAGCTCCAGCGCCACAAACGGCCAGTCCGACCCGGGCAGGCGGCCGCCCTCGCGCAGGCCCACGATGTGCGGGTGCGGCCCGATGCGCCGCAGCGCTTCCGCCTCGTCCTCGATGAAGCGCTCCCGCTCAGGCCGGCCCTTGTAGCGCTCGATCAGCAGCTTCAGCGCCACCGCCTCCCCCGTGCGGCCATCGACCGCCCGATGCACCTGCGAGCATCCGCCTTCGCCCAGCAGGCCTCCCAGCGTGTAGCGCCCCGCGTGTGTTCCCGTGCGCGGACGCTTCGAAGCCCGAGGCCGGGCCCCAGTCTCCAGCGCTTCGAGGCCCGGGTCCATCACCGCCTGCAACCCATCCGCAAACGCGGCCGCACTCCCAAACCGATCCGCGGGATCCGGCGCCAGCGCCCGGTCCACAAATGCGATCAGCCCCGGGTCGAGCTTCGGCCGCCGCTCGGCGATCGAAAACGGCGCCGCCCCGGGCACGCAGCGGCGCTGCAACGACGCCCGCGGCGACAGGTCCGAGAATGCGCAGTCGCCCACCAGCGCCTCGTACAGCGTCATCCCCAGCGCATACAGATCCCACGACACCGAAGGCGGCCCGCCCGTGGCCTGCTCGGGCGACATGTAGTGCTGCGTCCCCACCAGCTCGTGCGTACGGGTCAGCGGCGTCCCGCCCTCGTCCTCGTACGCGGCCGTGGGGCGCTGCGGGTCCAGCCAGCGCGCCACCCCAAAGTCCAGCAGCAGGCTGTCGCCGCCGTCCGTCACCATCACGTTGGACGGCTTGATGTCGCGATGCAGCACCCCGCGCTCGTGCACCCGCTGCAGCACCCGGGCCAGCCCCACCACCGTGCGTGCGGCCGCGGGTGGGGACAACGCGCCTTGGGTCAGCTTCACGTCCAGCTCTTCGCCGCGCACAAACGGAAACGCCACGTACGGGCGATCCCCAAGCTCGGGCACCCGACCAAACTCCAGCGCCCGCAGCACCCCGCCAACCTCGGCCAGCGCCGCGCCGAACGTGTGCTCCAGCTGCAGCCGCCGCACCTCGGCTGGGTTTTGGGCTCGGCTGGGCAGCAGCACCTTCAGCGCGATGTCCTGCCCGTCCTCGCCGCGGGCCCGATACACCCGCGCGCTGCCCCCCGTGCCCACGCACGTGATCACCGCGTAGCGCCCACCCACCAGCGCGGTGCCGCTGGGCAGCTCGTCGTCGTCCTGCACGATGGGTCCGGTCCCGGTCATGGCTTGGCCCTTTGCACCCGCACCCCGCCGCGCTCCACCAGGATCACGTAGGCCCGACCCGGCCGCAGTCGCAGCGTCTTCTTGTTCCACGCCGTCGCGGGTGGGAAGCGCCACCGCAGCGTCACCGAGCCCGTGCGAATCTTGAGCGTGCGGGTCTTGGACAGGTCCAGCACCTTGCCCTCGCCGATCCGGATCTCCGCCGCCGAGAAGCCCGGGCGCAGCGTGACCCGGGTGCGGCTGGCTTCGGCCGAGGATCCGCTCGGTGGCTTGGGTGTTGGGTCGGACTCAGGCTCAGGCTGGGCCTGCGCTGGACTCTCGATCGGCGGAACGTCCAGCTTGGCCAGCGGCGCAGGCTCGGGCTGTCGTTCGGGGCTGGCCGGGATGCGCAGCGGTTGCACGGCGGCCTCCCGCGGTGCGGGCTCCTCCGCCTGGGGCCGGGCGACCGGGGACGACTTCGCGACCGCGCCCGGGTTGGTCGACTCCCTCGGTTGGGCAGGCGCGTCGATGATCACGAACGCCGCCACACCTGCCATTGCACACGCCATCACCGCTCCGCCTGCAAACAGGGGCCACCGACGCCTGGGCGCCTGGTGAAAGCGCGTGTCCGGGCTGGGTGCGGGCGCGGTGTCGGCCCGGAGCTCGGGTTGCGTGGATGGAGGCGGCCGCAGCGGGATGCCCGGCAGGGGCTCGGGAGCCGGCTTGGGCCGCTCGGGGACTGGCTTGAGAACTGGCTCGGGCCGCTCGGGCAGGGCCTCCATCAACGGCACCGTGTAGCCGCGTTCGTCGTCCACCAGCGGAAGCACCGCCTGCAGCGGGTCGAGCAGAGCCGTGGATGCAACCACCGGACCGGTCGGTGGCTTGGGTGGGGGCGGGCGCTCGTCTTCGTCGACCAGCAGGGCCAGCGGAATGCCCGGGTCAGTGGGCGTGCGCACGGGCCCAGAGCCGGGTCCGGGAAGCGGCTCCGAGACCGCAGCGTCGTCGGGCCGGGGCCGGGGCCGGCCCCGGGTAGGCCCCGGGGGCTCGGCAGGCAGCGGCGGCGAGACCCGGGCCTCCCGCGGCTTGCTGCGCTCGAGCACCAGCGGGGTCTGCACCGCCTTGGCCGCGGCCATGGTCTTGAGCAGCTCGCTGGGCAGCTCCTGCCCGTCGACGATCGTCGAGCCCGAGCGCCGCGCGATGCGTTCGAACAGCCGCGCGAACAACCCCTTGAGCGCAAACGTCCGGGGCCGCGAGTGCTCTTCGAGCAGCGCGATCGCATCGGTCAGCTTGATGCGGCGCTCGGGGTCGGCGTGCAGGCCCCGCTCCAGCAGCTCGGTGAGAAACGGCGGCACATCGGCGCGGGTGATCGGCGGCACAAACCCTTGCAGCGCGTCGGCCCACAGCTGTCGCTCCGTGCGGCCCTGGCGGAACGTGCGGCCTTCGAGCATCTCCCACAGCATCGTGTGCAGCCCGAACACATCCGAGGCCGCACACGGCTCGCCCGCCGCGTGCTCGGGCGCCAGGTAGTTGAGCGTGCCCTTGACGATGCTGGCGCTGCTGATCCCCTCTTGCTGCGTATCGGCCGTGCGCACCACCCCGAAGTCGATCAGATACACATCGCCCGCCCCATCGAGCATCACGTTCTTGGCCGCCATGTCGCGGTGCAGGATGTTCATCCGCCGCCCACCCACCGAAAACGTGTGCGCGTAGTTCAGCGCCAGCGCCACCTCGCGCAGGATGTGAGCGGCCAGCTCGAAGTTGAGGCTGCGACCGCTCTCCCACAGCTTGTCCAGAAACTGCGACAGGCTCACCCCCGAGAGCAGCTCCATCACCACGTAGGGCAACCCGTCGTGAATGCCCCACGTGTCGATCTTGGGGATCCGGCTCGAGCGAAACTTCGACATCGTCTCCGCCTCATGGAAGAAGCCCCGGATGACCTCTTCGTCGTGCACCACCGACAAGCGCGGAAACTTGATCGCCACGTTGACCACCTCGCCGTTGTCCAGCCGCTTCTGCGCCTGAAACACCATGCCCATCCCGCCATGGTTGAGCTGGGTGCCGATCGTATAGGCGCCGATCCTGGCGCCAGGGGTCACGTCTTGGGTCATGGCATCCAGCCGGGTCGTCGGGCGATCGGGTCCACCTAGACCCACGCGGAGCAGGATGTGTGCCACCGTCGCCGAAGGACAGTCTGCGGCAGTTTTCCGGTGCCTGGCAACCGGCTGCCGGGGCGGTTGCGGAGCCGCAACAACGCGCGGGGCGAAGCGTTCTTCCGAGCGAGGAAAACCCGTTCCTCGGCTGCCTGCCAGGCCTCCAGCAGGCCAGCAGGCTCGTGGCGCACCACCGCGTCCGCGGGCCCCGTTCGCGCAAAGCCGGGGATTCGGGACGGTGCTCCGCGGTTCGCCATGGTGACATCATATATGATGTTGCACGGCCGTAGCGTCGGCGCGTGGATCCTGGAGACGCACGGGTGCTCGTGGCCGAAGCAATTCGGACCCGTGCCGAACGCAAAGGGATCAGCTTGCGGGCCCTGGCCGAAGAAGCAGGCACCTCGCGCGGCTACATGGACAAGGTTGTGGCCTGCCAGAGCAGCCCGACCGTGGATTGGCTGTGCAAGGTGGCGGACGCGCTGGGTTGCCACCCACGCGACCTGCTGCCGCGGCGGTATTGAGTCTCGGCGAGGGGCACCACGTCGACAAAAGCACGACGCGTGCCAGCGCCGCACAGGCCTGCTCCCCCCACGTTGCGACCGGCCCACGGGGCGGTCGGTGGTGCACAGGAAGAAGCGTTCTTCCTCCGAGGAAAAACCGTTCCGGGCTCGAGCCGCGCTACCTTGGGAACGTGGGCTTGAAACCGCAAACCTCTGGGGTCCTTCGCACACCGTTGGTGACCGACCACAAAGAGAGCCCCTTCGAGCGCATCGAGACGCTGGCCACGGGCGTGACGCTGAACGTGGAAGAGGGCCCCGATGCGGGGTCCGAGTTTGTGCTCGATGGGTTGGTCGTCTCCGGCGGCCGCGGTGCGGGACAAGACGTGCGGCTGTCGGATCCACAGGTGAGCGAGGCCCACTTCGAGCTTCGCATTGGCGATGGCGGGCTCGTGCTGCACGACCTGGGCTCGCGCAACGGCACCTGGGTGGGGCGAGCCCGCTTGCGAGGACCCGTCGAGCTGCACGAGGGCGCGTCGTTCTTCGTGGGCGGCAGCCGGGTTCGGGTGGCTTCGGTCGAACACGGCCAGGTCGCGGTGGCCCGAGAGGACACCCTGCACCAGATGTATGGCGTGAGCGTGGCGATGCGGCGACTGTTTGCGCTGGCTCGCCGGATCGCACCCGCACCCATCGAGGTCCTCATCGAAGGCGAGACCGGGACCGGCAAGGAGGGCATCGCCCGCATCCTTCACGAACTCTCCGGGCGTCCGGGTCCGCTGGTGCCGCTCAACTGTGCTGCCGTGCCTCGCGAGCTGGCCGAAGCCACCTTGTTTGGACACGCCAAGGGGGCATTCACGGGGGCGATGGGCGAGGCCGAGGGCGTGTTCGCAGCGGCGGACGGCGGCACGTTGTTCCTCGATGAGGTCGGCGAGCTTCCGTTGGACCTGCAGCCCAAGCTGTTGCGGGTGCTCGACCAGCAGGAGGTCACGCGGGTGGGGGAGCACACCGCGCGGGCGGTGAATGTCCGGGTGATCTCGGCGACCCATCGTGAGCTGGGGCGGCTGGTGTCGCAGGGCGAGTTTCGCGAGGACCTCTTTCATCGGCTGGCATCCCTGCGGGTCGAGGTGCCGCCGCTGCGCGAGCGAAAAGAAGACATCGTCGGGCTGGCCCGGCTGTTCTTGGCGGCCCATGCCCACGAGGCCGGACATCGGTTGCGGCTGCGCCCCGATGCCGAGGCCGCGTTGCTGGCCCTCGACTGGCCCGGCAACGTTCGCCAGCTGAAGGCCGTGGTCCGGCGCACGGCCTACCTGGTGGACGGCGAAGAGATCAGCGCCGACGCTCTGCGACGCTTCGGCTCCGAGTGGTCCGCAGGTCCTGCCTCGCTCGAGGGGCCACCGGAGGCGTTGCTGCCCCTACGCGATGCGACCGAGCAGTTTCAGCGCGGTTACTGCCGACATCTGCTCGAGGTCACCGATGGCGACCTGGGGGCGGCCGCGGATCTGGCTGGGTACGGACGCCGCGGCCTTCGTGAGCTGCTGGTCCGGCTCGAGCTGGCCTGAAGAAGCATTCCTCGGCCGGGAGAACGCTTCTTCGTTGCTGCCGAGCTGCGCCGCGCCAAGCCGTTGAAATCTCATCGCGCCGCGCTTGGGCCACCAGATGCACCAGGCAAGGGCGTGAACGCAGGAGCGACGCGGTGGAGCGGTCGAACGTGACGCTGGACTCGGTCCGGGTGAGCGTCGGCTTGAAGACGGCCGATGGCCAGGAACTCCACCTGAGGACCCGACGGTTCGAGCTGACCGAGTGCATCGGTCAGTGCTTCGTCGCCACCACCACGCTGTTGAGCACCGACCTCGACCTGGAGGTGGACTCGCTGCTGTGGGCGCGGGCCCAGGTGGAGATCGACCGCCCCGGCTTCACCGCACGCACGCTGCGAGCCGTGGTGACCTCGGCCGGGTTTGTCGCCGTGCGTAGTCACCAACTCTTCGTGCGCGTGGTGCTCGAGCCATCCTTGGCGTTGCTGCGGCTCTCCACCCGCACCCGCATCTTCACCGACCGCACGCTGCCGCAGGTCCTCGAGGAGATCGCAGGCCCTGTGTTCGAGGAGTTCGGCGGCGCGTGGAACCTCTCGCGTCTGCGGGACGAGCAGCCCGCGCGCGACTATCAGGTGCAGTACGGCGAGCGCGACCTCGACTTCGTCCTGCGGCTGCTGTCCGAGTCGGGGCTGTGCCTGCTGCACGGGGACGCCGACGACGAGCGGCAGACCCACTACGTGCTGACCGACCACAACGCCGCCCTGCCTGCGGTGGGCTTGGACGCCGCCGCGCCCACCGAGTCCGCGCCTGTGCTCGTGCCGTTTCACCCCGAGGGCGAGGCAGAGGAACAAGCGGACGAGCCCGGGGTGCAAGCCTTGGTGCGCGCCGACAACATCCAGCCCGGCGGCGTCACGGTGCGGGCACGGGACTGGAAACACCTCGAGCCGGGCATGTTGGAGACCCGCCGCGAGCACGGCCGGCTCGGCCACCAGTGGCAGCACCACCCCCGACGCATCGATGAAGGCAAGGGCAGTGGCGGTCCGCACCTGGACGACACCGACGCGTGGGCAGCCCGGGCGTTCGAGGACGTCGCGGGTCGCAGCGTGGTGGCCTCGGGTCGCAGCATCATCGCCGATCTGACCGCGGGCTCCACCTTCGAGCTGCAGGGGCATCCGCAGGTCGACCTCGACGGGCGCTACGCCGTCACGCAGGTCGTGCACGAGGCCGACTTCCCCGAGGTGGACCTGCATGGTGGCCCGCAGGCGGCACCGACCTACGCCAATCGGTTCGTCGTGCAGCCGCTCGAGCTCGGCCCGGTGCGGCCTGCGGTTGTGCCACGTCCCCGGGTTAGCGGCATCGAGTCCGCCGTGGTGGTCGGCCCGCAAGGCGAGGAGGTGCACACCGATGCGCTGGGTCGCGTACAGGTGCGCTTCCACTGGGACGATGCTCCCGGTCAGACCTGCTGGCTGCGGGTGATGACGCCGTGGGCGGGCCCGGGCTATGGCGCGAGCTTCGTCCCTCGGGTCGGGATGGAGGTCGTGGTGGGCTTTTTGGGCGGCAACCCCGACCGCCCCGTGGTGACCGGCTGCTTGTGGACCGGGGGCAACCCGCCACCGGGCGCCCTGCCGCAAACCAAGACCTGCACCACCTTGCGGACGCAGAGCAGCCCCGGCGGCGAGGGCTACAACGAGCTGCGCTTCGAGGATGCCGCGGGCAGCGAGGAGGTGTTCCTGCACGCCCAGCGCAACCAACGAACCGTGGTGCGGGCGGCCCAGAGCACCCAGGTGGGCGCCTCGCGCAGCCTGAGCGTGGGCAACGACTCCGCGCGCAACATCGACGGCAGCGAGACCGTGCAGATCGGCAAGCCCAACGCCGAGGCCAAGGGCGAGCTGCAGGTGTTCGTGACCGGGGGCGAGTTTCGCGACGTGGGCGACGTGCACTCGCTGCACGCCAGCTCGGCGTTTTGGACCGCCGACGAGGGCATCGTGGGCAACGCCGAGCAGATGGTCCGGTGGTCCTGCGCGACCGCGGCGGCCGACAGCGCGGGCCGGTCGTCGATGGGCCTGCACCGCCCACCCACGCAGGGCAGCGTGCTGGAGATGAAGCCCACCAGCGTCACGCTGGAAGCCCCCGAGAGCATCGAGCTGAAGGTGGGCAAGACCGTGCTCCGCCTGACGCCCCAAGGCATCGCGATGGAGGGCACCGTGATCACCGCGAGCGCAGATCGGCGGTTGTGGCTCAGCGCCGATGCGGGGAGCCTGAGCCTGGACACCAAGCGGGCCGAGCTGTTCGGCGGCCACAAGAGCGAGTCCGTGCTGCGCCTTCAGGCCTGGGGCGCGGAGTGCAAGGCCCAGGGCAACCTGGTGCAGTCGGGATCATCGGTGAACATCAGCGGCTCGGCCAGCGCCAAGCTGGAGAGCCCGGCCACCCATGTGTTCGGGGCCGACACCGCCACGCTCAAAGGCGCGTCGGTCGGGGTCACCGGCGCCAGCGTCGAGGTGCACTCCGAGGGACTCGTCGACGTGCGCGGCCAACCCATTCACCTCAACTGCTGATGTCCACGCTGTACGACACGATGGGGCTGCCCACGCTTGAGGACGTGCAGGCGGCGGCGGAGCGAATGCGGGAGCACTTCGAGGACGACGCGCCTTCGAGCCCACAGGCGTGGTTGCGGGAGTGGGCCGAAGCGGGGGATCCGGCCAAGCCTAAGGAAATGCGCGAGGAGGAACCCGCCGAGGACGGGGGCGAAGACGACGACGGCCACGGTTGGTGGTGGGTCGTGGGCATCGGTGCGGGGGCGGGCTACCTGGTCTATCGCAAGCTCAAGGACACCAGTGTCGAGCAGTCGGCCGACTTCGAGTTCGAACTGGCGCCGTGGGAGATCGACGGTGTTCCCTGGACGGTTGAACGCACCCGCATCCCCGGGCCGCAGTTCGCTGCGAGGGTCGGGGATCCGCTGCTGCATGGCGGCACCGCGATTCCTGGGCCCGGGTCGATCGACGTGAGGATCGCGGGCCGCCCTGCGCTGACCGTGGACCATGCGGTCGGCGCGTGTCCGATGCCCAACGTGGTGGGGCTGCCCCACCTGCCGCAGACCGGGCCGGAAGGGTGGAGGACGACCAACGCGTCCGTCTACGTCAACGACGCGCCCCTGCTGCGGGCGGGCGATTGGGTGATCGAGAGCTTCGGTGGCCCCAACCCGCTGATCGCGGGCGCACCGCAAGTGCTGGCCGGTCCACCCGCGGCCCCCTGCGTGGTGCAAGAGGTCGTGTTTCGGCCGCTGGACGACTTCATCCCGGGGCTGGAGCGCTTCGGATCGCTGGGCGGGACGGTGTCCCTCAAAGGCACGGTCAAGTGGAACGCCTGGGACATGGTCAAGGGCGCGGGGGCGGCCGGGATCATGGTGTACGGCGGCCCCGTGGGCGTCCTGGCGGGACGCGCGGTGCTCAGCTCGCTCGATGGCCCCACGCTCGAGGTCGGGTTTGAGGCCAAGAACGAGTTCTTCTCGGACTGGCTGTCCGGCCTCGACCTCGACCGCGACGGGACCCTCGACGTGCTCGTCGAGGCCCGCGCGACGTGTGATGCGTCGATGAAGTCCGAGCACTCCGCGGTGCTGGATCCGAAGGACCCCAGCAAGACCAAGCGCAAGAAGAACAGCGGGCTCGAGACGGACATCGACTGCCATCGGCCGCAGGTGCAGGTGCGCAGACCAGGACAGCGGCGCAAGCCGTGGAAGGACGAGAAGAAAGAATGAATCAGGACGCCTTGTTTTTTCACCCCCAGCCCGACCCGGCCGCGCTTCGCGAGACGCACGAGTTGCAACGCATCGAGGTCTCGCACGACCGGGCCCTGAGTTTTGGATTGCTCAAGCCCCGGGCGATGGCGGTGGCGATGCCCAGCACGTTCGAGCCTGAGGCCCGCGGTGTGCCCGAGCCGCTAGCCGCCTTTGGGTTGCCGCCGAGCCTCACGGGCCCCCGGTTGGGCGTCAGTGGGCATACCTTGGAGTGGGAGGTCGACCCCTTGGAATGGTTGCGATGGCTGGCCGCCAAGTCGGGTTGGCGCGTGGCCCTGGCCAAGACCCACGTGTGCCGCGGTGGCCCTCGATACGAGCTGGCGGCCCTGCGCGAGACGGGCGGCGAGGTCGTCGTGCGACGCACCATCGCCGTGCGATCCGGCCCGCGTTTGGTGCGGTGTGATGCCTCCGCGCCGCATCGGGTGTGGTCGCAGTGGCACGACCCGCTGTGGTTCGCCCTCGACAGCTTTCATCTCGGCCACCCCAGCCGGGGTCCGGTCGAGGAACTCGTGGTCCGCGGCGGTCCCTTGGTGGGCTTTGCCATGCCGGGTTCATGGGACGCCCGCGGCGACGGCAGCGAGGAGGCGATGTCGTGGGCGTTGCAGCCCGTTCGGGATGTCCAGCGCGGCGCGACGATCCAGCTGTGGGCCTCTGCGCTCGCCCACGCTCCGTCCGCCGAGCACCGCCGCGCCGCGATGTGGCGCGAGCTGACGGACACCCACGCGACGCCGGGTGCCGTGCTCGCGGCGCAGCGCCCTGGCTTCGAGACCCTGGTGCCGGGTTGGCTCGGTCAGTGGCAAACCTCCATTCGGACCCAGAGCGGTGATGGGGTCGTCGTGGTCGCACAACGCGAGCACGAGGGCGTCGCGATCGACTATCGGCTCACCGCGCCCGCCGCAGGCACCGACCACCTCGACTGGATGCGGGCGACCCGAGCGCTCGACATCGTGATCTCCACCAGCCAACCCGGCCCATTGCAATGACCCCGATCCGAGACCATATCGAACGATTCGCCCAACGGCTGTGGAGACGATGGCTCCGCGCGGCCCACTACGCCCTGAAGACCACGCCGATCGACGCCATGCTTCGCTACCGTCTCACCTCTCACAGAGAGGTTCACAACGCCGTCCGAGACGTGTGTGACGGCCGAGAGGGCCTGGTCTACATGCTGCAGCGGGCCCGCCGGGCGGCCCGCAACCGGTTGCGACTCGAGATCGAGGACCTGGCGATCCGCTTGGCCTTCTCCATGCCCGCTGGTGGCCGGGGAACGCTGGCGCGGGCGGCTGCACGGGCGGGATATGCCGTGAGTCCGTCGACGATCCGGCGTATGTTGGTGCGACGCGGGCTGTGGGGGCGAGCGTCGTGAGCGGCCCAGACCCGGTCTTGGAGCACTGTGTCTCGTGCGGCCAGCTTCGACGAGAGCCCGACGGACGCTGGTTCTACGAGGGCATCTACCTGGGCCGGGACGACGAGCCACGGGCCGCCGTCGAGAGGCTGGAAGATCGGGCCACCTTGGTCGCCGCTCGGCTTGCCGCCGCGCTACGCCAGGCCTGTGATGAGTTGGATCGGTGGGGAGACGGCGTCCCAGCGCGGCGCGGGAGGATGTTGGTGCAGAGATTCGAGCGGTGGCAGTCAGGACGCACGTGGTCGTGACGGCTCAGCCCGGCACGCGAAGCGAGAGGCTCATGCAATCCGGCGAAGTTTTCTTTCACCGGCGTTGAACCGTTTCGCCCGTCTCGTCACTAGCGGTGCAAGTCATGTTTGCGAACCGCCAACACCCCCCCAGCCCTTCTCCTCGCCGCTCGCTGCAGCCCCTGCTCATGCGCCACGTGCTGGCAGCCTCATTGCTCGCCACCTCCGCGGCCTCAGGCTGCGACTCCGCCGACGACAGCACCAGCCTTCGAGACGCCACTGGCACCATCGATCCCGCGACGGGTGGAACAAGCATCGGCGAGTTCGAGCCGATCGAGCGGGCCGACTTTTTCTGCCCCTATCGTTACACGCCCACCTCGGACGACGCGACGGCCTCGACGCTCCCCATCCCCTATTGCGCGTCGGCGACGTTGGACGGGAAGACTCGCTACGATTTCGATGCCGTCACCCGGTTGGTGATCTCCCAGCACGGTCGGGGCTCGGACGCGCAGATGTACTTCGACCGGATGAACGATGCGGCGGTGGCACTCGGCCCCGAACTCCCGGGCGGGACGTTTGTGATCGCACCGCAGTTCTTCGATACGAAACCGATCAAGAGCAACAAGGTCGAAGAGTCGGACCTCGCGGGGATCCTGTGGTGGAAAGACGGCGGCTGGCCCAGTGGGTTTCTGTCCAATGGACACCAAGGGGGACAGCTGAGTTCGTACACGGTGATGGACGGACTCGTAGCCCAAGCCGTTGCCCAAATGCCGAACCTGCAGGACGTCATCTTCGTGGGCCAGTCGGCGGGAGGGCAAACAGTGCAGAAGTACGCGGTGCTCAGCAACGCGACGTATCCAGCCAACGTCAACGTGCGCTACGTGCCGGCGAACCCGTTCGCCTATGCCTACGTCGACGGCAAGCGATCGACGTTCGAGTTCGGGCAGGGCTCGCCCGAGGACCACGCGTTCGCGGTGCCGGATGCGAACGATGCGTTTGCGTGGGGAAGTCCGCTGGTGTGCCCCGACCTCGTGGGAGCGCCCCCCCCGGACGACTACGACGACTGGGGCGCCGGTCTCGAAGCCGCGCCGAGCTACAGCGGCGAGCTGACGGAGAATCAACAACAGGCGGTGGCGGATCGTTATGTGAATCGCGACGTCACGTACGTCATCGGTGAGAACGACATGTTCACCGACAGCAACCAGTGCAGTGGGGCGACCCAAGTGCAGGGCAAACACCGTCGGAGGCGGGCGGAGGCCTACGCCGCACACGTGCAGCAGCTTGGAGCAGAGCACGAGCTGGTCAAGATCCCGGACTTCGGCCACGGCAGCACGATGTTCGAGGAAGACTGTGTCCGCCGGGTCGTCTTTGGCCTCGCGACGGACTGCAGTGCGATCGAGGACGACGTCGCACTGGCGGACTGGGGCGGCGACATCGTCGAAGTGACGGCGTTCGAGACCAACGACGGCGACGACCAACCAGAGCTCGTCGTCGCGCACCGAGGCGACAGCGGCGACCGGCTCTACCTCCTGGACGACGTGGAGCATGGGTTCGCGCTGCTTGCGGACATCACTCCGGCTTGGGGCGCCGAAGCGCGGGTCACAGGACTCGAGGTCGCCTACATGGACCCCGCGGTTCAGGGACGCGAACTCGTCGTCGGCGTCTCCGGTGGGAGCGGCGGGTGGTACGTGCTGGGTCGGGACAACGGCGACGTCCTCGAACTCGAAGCCGGGGCACAGGGCCAAGACATCGCAGCCCTCACGGTGGCCGACCTCTCCGCTGCGTCTGGCTCGGAGATCGTCGTGGCCTGGGACGCGACGCAAGGCGAGCGCTGGCGGGCCTTCGCGTGGGACGGCAGCGTCCACGTTCCCACCAGCGGTGGAACCTTCGCGAGCTCGGCCCGCCCGGTGGCCATCGAGGTCGCGAACCTCGTCTACGACAGCGCCGTTGAGATCGCGATCGCACTGGACAGCACCACAGGCCCGCGAATCGCCCTGGCCGATGCGTTTGGCAACAGCATGATGGTGGACCCCGGCTGGGCCGACGGTCGACGGATCGTGGATGCAGACTCGTCCCGGCGGCTCGGTGTCGATGGTCAGTTGACCCGAGAACTCGTGCTTGCCACGACCGGAAGCGACCGTCCATGGGTCATTCTCGAAGAAGACCCGGGCTCCCCGGGCATGCTCATGCAGGTGCTGGAAAGCCCCGAGGCTTGGGCGGAGGGTGTCGAGCCGACGAGCGTGTTCGTCGGTGACCCCTTCGCGGGCAAGAGCACGGTCGTCGTTGGCCGCACGGGACCCGTGGAGGGTCATGCGGTGCTCTACACGTACAAGCGTGATGAGGTGGAGGACGAAGACGTGGCCGTGCTGGGCGATGTCCGGGTGGAGGCGCTGGGCCTCGGAGAGGACGCGGCGATCACCGCGATCGCATTCGGAGACCTCGACCACAAGGGCACACACGAGGTGCTGATCGGGCGCGCTGGCGACCCCGGGTTCGGGTACCGCCTGCGCGTGCTCTCGGCGCTCTGAGTCGAGCGCGTTCCACCTGCCGCGTGGTCGCCTTGGGCATGTCGGCAGGTGGGGACCATCGCGGGGAGGCGGGCAGGGGATCGGCAACGCCGGCGCACACAACCACGCGTTACACTCCCGCCTCGCGCTACCGCTTCCCCGCGACCCAACCCCTCATGGCCCTCTCCGCGACTCTCCACCACTTCCTGATCGAGCTCTCCAACATCGACGCGGGTGTCTACGAGAGCCTCGAACTCCGCGTGGCGCGGCACCCGTCCGAAGATGCCTCGCGCGTTGTGATTCGCGTTCTCGCCCGGGCGATTGAACACGAACCCCAGATGGAGTTCGGACGTGGCCTGTCGGAGGCGGAGGACCCCGCCTTGTGGTCCCGGACCGACACGGGCGAGGTGAAGACGTGGATCGACGTTGGCGTTCCTTCGGCGGACCGACTGCATCGGGCGAGCAAGCGCTCCGATCGCGTGGTGGTGTTCACCCACAAGCGCCATGCGGCGCTGCGGCAAGCCTGGTCGAGCCGGCAGATTCACCGCGCGGAGAGTATCGATGTGGTCCAGCTCGATCCCTCGCTGCTCGATACGCTGGCCGAGTCGCTGGAGCGCAACGTGTCCTGGTACGTCACGATCCACGAAGGCACGCTCAGCGTGGCGTTTGGTGAGCAGAGCGTCGAGGCTCCTCTCCTCCGCGGTACGCTCGCTGCGTTTCTCGCCGCCGCGGTGTGAGCCCGGCGCCGAGGAACCTGGCGACCCGACCTTGTGCGGCCTATCATCGCAACCGATGCGATCCGCAGCGGCGCCCCAAGCCCTCTACCTGGTGTTGGCGATCGCAGGCGCCGTCGGGACGTGGTTCTTCAACCTGCAGATGCCCGATCTGAGTACGTTCTTCACGCAGGTTTGGGACACCCCCCTGTCGAGCTCGCTCGGAGTGGATCTGCTGGTCGTGGTGCTGGCGTTCTACGTCTTGATGGCCACCGAGGGGCGGCGCCTTCGGATGTCGCCCCTGTTGCTCGTCTCGCTCGGCGTGCTCACCTGGCTCGTCGCGGTCGCCTGCGCGCTGCCGTTGTTCTTGTTCTTCCGCGAACGCGCGCTCGCCCGCTGACGCCAGCACTGCCTCACACAGGCCATGCACGGATCCGCTTCGCCAGGACCCGGTCGTGGGCATCTGCGAGTTCGAGCGCCTCTTGGCGGCGTGTCCGCTCGTTTCGGTCACGAGCCACGCGAAGACCCGTATCCGGCAATTCATGCGCAATGCGACACCGGGTCGCGCGACAGTTCGGCCCCTTGGAGTGGCGCGAGCAGCGTCCATATTGCAGGTGTGAAGGCCTCCCTCTTGGTTCCGGTTGCAGCGTTGCTCGCGTGCTCGTGTCGAAATACCGGAGACACGGCTCATGGGGGGTCGGGAGCGGCGGGGTCGACCGGTGAGGGCATGTCACAGGGCACGGGTACGGGCACAGCGAGTGCCACCGGGGGCAGCGGAGATGCCGAGACCCCGAGCGTCGACCCCACTTCGGGCGGGGCGGAGACGTCAGCGGCAACGACCGGGCGTGGCAGTGGAGACCACGTCATCGAACTACCTGCCCTCGACAACGTCAATGACGGCCGTTTTGCAACCTCGCAGTCCTGCATCGGCTGCCACACGGCGGATGCGTCGTCCGAGGCGATGCGGGACGAAGCCGGGCGCGATGTTTCCCCGTACGGGTTGTGGCAGGCGAGCATGATGGCCAACGCGGCACGCGACCCGTACTGGTGGGCCATGGTTCGGGCGGAGGGAGCCGCGACGCCCTCGAAGGCGCTGGAGATCGAGGGCGAGTGCACCCGCTGCCACGCGCCGGTCGCAGCCGTGCGTCCGGAGCTTTGGGATGACACACCGATGTCGCTGGGCGGGTTGCTTGCCGACACCGACCGCGGTCAGCTCGGCCTCGATGGTGTCGGCTGCAGCGCCTGCCACAAGATCGGTGACGACGACATCCTGGGGGAGTCGCAGTGGTCCGGACACATCGACCTTCGGGAGGAGCCGCAGATGATGGGCCCCCACGCCGACCCGTTCCCGATGCCGATGTCCATGCACACAGGATTTGAGCCGGTACAAGCGGCGCACTTCGACAGCTCAGCGGTGTGCGCTGGCTGCCACACCCTCGACACCCAGACGCTCACGCCCGAAGGCGAGCCCGCCGGGGGCCACTTCTCCGAGCAGTCCCCATACTTGGAATGGCTCAACTCGGGCTACTCCACCGAGGTCGCGGACCCGGGTCCACAGGCACGCTCGTGTCAGGACTGCCACATGCCTTCGCAGAGCGAAGATGGTGTCCCGATCTCCACCCGCATCGCGCGTCGACCCAGCGGCGGGGACTTTCCGCCCGTGTCGGAGCGCAGCCCCTACAACCGGCATACATTCCTCGGCGGGAACACATTGGTCCCGGCGATGCTCCGCGACCACGCCGACACCCTCCGCCCCGTGGCGTCTTCGGATGCGTTCGATGAGCTGATCGCTCAGACGCTCGATCAGCTCGGCAACCGCACCGCCACGGTGGCGCTCACCGCCCCCAGTCGCACCGGTGACACGTTGGAAGTCACGGCTCGCATCGAGAACCTCACCGGGCACAAGTTCCCCTCGGGCTTTCCGAGCCGGCGTGCGTGGCTGGAGGTTGTCGTGACCGATGCCGACGGGGACCCCGTGTTCCACTCGGGCGGTGTGGATGCGCAGGGACGCCTCCTCGACGGCGAGGGCGCCGTGCTTGCGACCGAGATGGTGGGTGCCGCGACGCAGCCACACTTCGATCTCATCGACACTGACTCCGACGTGCAGATCTGGCAAACCGTGATGGCCGGCGTGGAGGGGGACCCGGTGTTCCGCCTGCTGCGAGCCGACAGCGACTTCAAGGACAACCGCATCCTGCCGGACGGGTGGCGCAACGACAGCCCGTTCATGGATCGCATTGCTCCGGAGCTCGGCGGTGCCGACGATGACTTCGTGGGTGGCCGCGACGACGTGACCTATCGATTCACCGCACCCGCGGATGCCGGCCCCTACACGGTCGAGGCACGCCTGCTGTACCAGCCTCTGTCCGCCCGTTTTGCGGCCGAGCTGTTCGTCCTCGATGCGCCCGAGATCCGTGCGTTCGAGGCGATGTGGGACGCCGCGGATCGGACGCCGGCTGTCGTTGCGACGGCCCAGGCCGAGGGCTGAGGGGCGTGCTTGTCCTCCCTAGGCGCACCCGGTAGCGTGCCGCCGCAGATGGCCAAGTACGACTTCGACCTCTTCACGATTGGTGCTGGCTCAGGCGGCGTGGCGGCGAGCCGGCGCGCGGGGGCGTACGGCGCCCGAGTGGCGATCTGCGAGGAGCGACGCATCGGAGGCACGTGCGTCCTGCGGGGCTGCGTCCCCAAGAAACTGCTGGTCTACGCCTCCCACATTCGCAGCGAGCTGGCGGACGCCGCGGGCTACGGCTGGGACATCGGCGAAGCGAGCTTGGACTGGGGTCGGATGATCGAGTCCAAGGACAAGGAACTCGACCGCCTCGAAGGGATCTACAGGCGGATGCTTGCGAACGGCAACGTGGAGACCCATGAGGGCCGCGGGGTCATCGTCGATCCGCATACGGTCGAGGTCGAGGGGCGTACCTTCACCGCCGAGCGCATTCTTGTCGCGACCGGTGGCTGGCCGACAATGCCCGAGGTCCCTGGCATCGAGCATGCGATCACGTCCAACGAAGCCCTGGACCTCAAGGAGGTGCCCAAGCGCGTGGCGATCGTCGGCGGCGGATACATCGGGGTCGAGTTCGCGGGGATCTGGAATGGTGCGGGATCCGAGGTCACGGTGATCCTGCGAGGCGACACCGTGCTGCGTGGGTTCGACCACGACGTTCGCACCACGTTGTTCGAAGAGATGGGCAAGGAGGGGGTCGACGTGCGCTGCGGGACACGGGTCAACGCGATCGAGAAGTCGGACGCGGGTCTCGATCTTCGCCTCGACCGAGGGGAGCACCTCCAGGTGGACCAGGTCCTGTTTGCGACCGGACGCCACCCGCACAGCAGGAACCTCGGACTCGAGCAGGCCGGCGTCAAGACCAACGCCGCCGGAGCGATCATCGTCGATGAGTGGTCCAAGACGAGCACGCCGGGGATCTGGGCGGTCGGCGACGTCACCACCCGCATGACGCTCACGCCCGTGGCAATCGCGGACGGGCGGGCGTTCGTCGAGACCGAGTTCAACGACAACCCGACGCCGGTCGACCATGGTGCGGTGCCGACCGCCGTGTTCTCGCAGCCGCCGGTTGGCACGGTCGGGCTCACCGAGGGGCAAGCTCGAGATCTGGAGACGGGGCCGATCGATGTCTATCGTTCCAAGTTCCGCCCGATGAAGTTTGTCCTGCCGGGTCGAGACAGCAAGACGATGATGAAGCTCGTTGTCGAGCGGGAGACCGATCGCGTTTTGGGGCTGCACATGGTGGGGCCCGACGCCGCCGAGATCGTTCAAGGCTTTGCGGTCGCGCTCAAGGCAGGCGCGACCAAGAAGCAGTTCGACGCGACGATCGGGATCCATCCCAGCTCCGCCGAGGAGTTCGTGACGATGGCAACACCTGTGAAGTGAGCGTGCTGGGTCCAAGCTCCCGCGCCGATGCCGCCGGATCCGTGCGCCAGCTGGCCGGCGCTGCTATGCAACATGTACGCGCCTGATCGCGTTGGATAGAACAGTGGACCAGAGCGCGATGGACACGCTGCCCCCGACGGGCGACCTGTCGGACGTCGAGATGACGAGCACCTACGGTGCCACACTCGAGCCGCGTCCGGGCATGGTGCTGGCGGACCGCTACGAGCTGGTTGCGCCTCTAGGTCGAGGCTCATCGGGCTGGGTCTGGGAAGCTAGGCACACGATCATCCGCAAGTCGTTCGCCATCAAGCTCCTGGCACCACGGACGGGATCGTTCGACGACGAGGCCGCGGTCCGCATGCTGCGCGAGGCCAAGACGTTGTCCAGCCTCGACCATCCAAACGTGATCGCGGTCACCGATTTTGGCCATGCACAGGGGGGCACCCCGTTCATCGTCATGGAGCTGTTGCAAGGTCGTCCGTTGCGCGACGTACTGGGCGATGGCCGCCTCTCCTGGCCTCGTGCGCGGGCGTGGGCGGTGCAGATCCTCGAGGGCGTGGAAGCTGCGCACCAAGAGGGCATCATTCACCGCGACCTCAAGCCAGCCAACCTGTTCGTCACCGAGAAGGACGACCGGATGAAGGTCCTCGACTTCGGGTTGGCTCGGGTACCACGCCCTTCCGAGGGCGCTCTGGATGGCGGGCCAGAGGAGTCCAGCGCCCACTTGCGGGCGATGGGGGAGGTGTTCGGGACGCCGGCGACCATGAGCCCCGAGCAGATCGCCGGCGGTGCAATCGATGCGCGCAGCGACCTGTACAGCATCGGGTGTGTTCTGTACGAGATGATTGCGGGCCAGCCCCCGGTCCACGGCGGGCCAGCCGAGCTGCTGTACCAGCACGTCTATGTCGACCCCCCGTCGCTTCGCGAACTCGCACCGCCACAGGTGCCCGATGCCGTGTGCGAGATCGTGCATCGGTGCCTGCAGAAGGACCCCAACGAGCGCCCCGATGATGTCACCCAAGTGCGGGAGGCCTTCGATCGAAGGAGCCGCACGCGAAGCGCTTTGAGGGTTCCGGTTCAACACACGACCGCCGATCCTCACCCCCCCGCGCCCGCGCCCAACCCGTTCGCGTGGCGACTGATCACCGGCGCGGCGGTCGCGGGCGGGGCCTTGTTTGGACTCGTCGCGGCGGCAACTCCTGGGCCGCGGACGCCGATGCGCTCCGTCGAATTTCGGCTCCCCAGTGTGACCACGCCCGCCCTGGGTATGCCGTCGTTGCATGCAAACCTGCCAGTGGTCGAGCGCGCTCAACCCAAGCACCCCAACCTGCTCGCCGAGCCTCGGACGCCCGCGGAGCCGCCTGTGCGCGGCTCCAAGTCAAGGCGCCCACGGAAGACCAGACGCAACAAGCCGGTCGCGTCATCCGATCCGCAGACGGCCGCGGTGAAGCCGACCCGTCCTCGAACGGTATCGAGCGACGCCACCAACCCCGAGCTGAAGAACCCGTTTGCCTCGATCTGATTCGGCTTACTGACGACGTAACACGAGCAGGTCGCCGAACTCTGCTTCGGGTCGGTAGTCCCGTTGCAGACGCGTTCGCAGTGCCTCGAATGCCTCGAGCGGTTCGGCTCGGGCGCCGAACGTCTGCGTGAAGGAGGGACTCACTACGAAGTACTTCGGCGGTCGCGCATCGAAGTCCGCGATGAAAGCCTCGCTGTGTGGACCCGGGGAAAACACGATGTCATCACCGGCGTCGAATGCTGTGTTTGTGTTGAACGTTGTCAGCAGGCCGAGCGCTTTGTAGTAGCGCCCCGGGGCGCGGCGGTCGGCCCAGAAGTAGACCCGCCACGAGGTCCATCCCCATCCGTAGATGGTGTCGTTGGGACCGGTGCGAGCACGAATGTGGGCCCCGGCAGCTTGGGCGGCGCTTTTTCCGTTCTCCAAGCGGCGTGCCCGAGATTCGTAGCGGTAGGGGTCGCCGGCGGCAACCGTGTAGACCCACCCGCACAGGACGAGGCCGACCACGGCGAGGGCGCCGGATCGCCAGCGCGGGTCCTCCTGGGTGTCTTGGATGCAGTCTCCGAGCCCAGAGGTGCCGACGAGGACCGCGAGGGCTGGGAGGACCTGCGGCATGTAGTGCAGGTAGAACCGTCCACCGCCGAGTCCGGTCCCAATGATCGAGAGCATGACGAACATGGCTGCGGGCACAGCACGGTGGTCTCGCGCGCGTCGGGAGAGCACAAGTCCGATGACGGCGAGCGCGAGCGCCCCCCCAAATGTTGTCGCGAGAAGACCCGGAACATGCAGCAAGCCGACGAAGAATCCCCCCGATGCACTTCCGGTGTACGAGGAGAACAAGGATAGCGGCAGCAGATGATCGAGAAGGACGCCGACTTCACCCACGACGAGGTACGGGGCTGCCATCAGCGTGGCGCCGATCACCGCGCCCGCCACCCAGCCTGCCAAGACTGCCCATTGTGGGTGCTCGCGCCGTGCATCCAGTCCCCACAGCGCCAGGGCAACAAGCCCCAGAACCCCGCCGCGCTGCATGAATCCAAACGCGACGGCCGATGCCACGCCGCCGAGCACCGACCACCGCCAGCTTCGTGCGGACAGGCTGCGGATGATCCCCGCGAACGCCCATGCATACACCGGCATCATCCACGCGGTGTAGTTGTAGGTGAACATGCCTGCGTAGTACAGGTAGACCCCCATGGACAGGGCCTTGTCCGTGCGAGATGCGTTGGCTGGGAGCCCGAGAACCATGGCCGGCAATCCGAGTAGCAGCCACGCGCTGAACACCCACTGGACCGCTTCGAGATCTCGCCCGAACAGCTCAAACGTGGCTGCGACCACGTAGAAGGCCCCAAAGGGCTTGATCTCCGCGTTGTGGACGTAGGGCAGCTCCCCACGAAGCAGCCCCTCTGCGTTGTACAGAATCCCGGAAATGTCGGGATTGGGGACTTCGTCCTCCATGAGCTGTAGCCGGATCGAGACGAACAGGGCGAGGCCCAAGCCGGCGAGAAGCCAGGGAACCCACGCCGCGAGCCGGTCGATCTGGGAATCAGGTTCGCGCATGGTGGGCTGGCTGTCGGGCATCGATGCCGCGCCACCCAGAGTGTTTCACAAAGTGAGCCGTGCCGACATGCTGTGAGCTTCGGAGGCGAGGCACCACGCTGAGGGTGCCGCCGCTGGCTGTACGGCGGTCCTGTTCACGGCCCCGGTGGCGGCCCAAACTTCTCTTGGGCAGCTGCGCGCACGCGGTCGAACTCCGGCTTGTCTCGAGCGGCCGCGAGCGACTGCAGGTAGGCTTGGTAGACGCGCTGCTCGTCGGGGGTGCGGGCGAGCATCCGCTCGAAGATCGTCCGCATGTGCTGTGGGGCGCGGGCTGCCGTCAAGTACAGCATGCCCCGCGCGGAGGCGAACTCGGGCGCCGCCTCGTACGCTTCGAGGTAGTGCGCGACGGCGCTCTCGGGGAGCGTTGCGAGCTCGCCTGGATCGTCCGTCGCGCCCCGGATGGCCTCGGCGCGCAGATGGGCATCGATGGCGGTGGCGAACCGCTGCGCATCTGCGGGCCACGGTGGGGGTGTTCCTGCGGCGAGGACCAGGCTGGTGCGCTGTTGAAGCATCGCGGAGAGGTTGGTCCAGCCTCGGCCTCGGTTGCCTTCGTACGCGACCTGGGGAGCCTGCAGCATCACGCGCGGGTGCAGGTCGGTGTTGCGCGGCCCGTCTGCGGCGAATGCGATCAGGCCTTGGCGGTCCATCAGCGCTGCTCCCAGCAGGTCGCGCGGCTCCTGCATCAGAACCTCGGCGTAGATGGGGGCTTTGACCGCATCTGCGATGCGCACCGGGTCGAGCTGCAGGGCCTGCGCATCCGCGCCTCCGATCAACGCCACAGCAGGGGTGTCGACGTTGTAGATGCCGAGCCAGGCGTGCGCTGGGTCGAACACGTCGGTGAAGGTTCGGACGACGACCTTCAGCGTCTCCATGTCCATTTGGTACAGGGGGATCCACTGCGCGAAGATCCCTCCGGGCGCGAGGTGGTCACGGACGGTCTCGAAATGCTCGCGGGCGTACAGACCACCGGCGCCGTTGCGTCCGGGGTGGAAGAGGTCCGCGACCACGACGTCATAGGTGTCGGTCGAGGCGGCGACGAAGCGGCGCGCATCGGCGGCGTGCAGGTGCACATTCGGTGCTTGGGCCACACCTCCATTGATGTCTTCGAAGTAGTGCAGCTGGTCCAAGACCGACGGGACAAGCTCGATGGCGTCGACCCGCATCAGGCTGTCGTGACTCGTCACCGCTCCCAGCGTCGCGCCGGTCCCCACACCCAGGAACAGGGCACGGGTGGGGTGGGGGTGCAGCAGCAGCGGGATGTGTCCCATGCGGCGCTCACCGAACGCTCGCGCGCCTCCCATGCGGAACTCTTGCCCGACCTGGAGTCGGCGCAGCGTCTTCCCGCTTTGCTCGTCCTTGTGCTCGCTGACGATGACAAGCCCCATCATCGTCTCCTCCTGCTCGAGCACTGTCCATCCGTCGTCGGGTGCAGCCAGCACCAAGTCGGCGGGTGCGGTGAAGGTCAAGGCGATCACGCCAACGATGGCGATGAGCTGCTGCTTCGCGGTGAACCGGCGGTACCAGGTGAACACACCGAACACGAAGAGGTAGCCGTACAACACGAAGAACAAGGCATCCCGGTAGCCCTGCGTCGGTACCACCCACAGTGCGAACACCAACGGCGCGGCGGCTCCGCCCAGGGTGTTGAGCGCGTAGGCGCGTCCGATGCCCGCGGGGGCAAGCAGGCCGACCGTATGGCTGAACGTGGCCCCCATGACGATCGTGGGGGGTCCGAAGACGAGGGCCGCAACGAGAAGCTCGGCGCGAAGATGTACCGTCCACGTTGCGTCTTGTGGCACCAAGGCTTCGATGAGCTCCGGCGCCGCCGAGAGGGCGAACGAGGCGACGAGTACGGTGAGGGCTTGCGCGATCAGGAGTCCGGCCAAGACGGTGGCAGGGCGACCGGCGGTGGCGGGCCGCACCAGGCGTGCGTAGGCGAACGCGCCGACCGACGTTCCCAGCAAGTAGACGCTGAGCGTGTGGGCGAAGGTGTAGATCGTGTTTTCGAGGGTTTGCGAGAGCACCTGGACGCCCACGACCTCGAGGCCCACACCGCACACTCCGGTGCCGGCAAGGACGACGAGCAGCAGCCAGGGCTCATTCGCAACCTCCGGGTCGGGGTCGCCCGACGCGTCGACCTGTGGCGCGTCGGTGTCCGCTCGAGGCTCGAGGGAGCGGCCCGCGGACCAGCGGTGGGCTGTGAGCGCACTGAGCCCGCCGATCGCGGCGAGGACCAACGCACCCACCGCGGTCCCGAGCTGAGGGAGCAAGGCGTAGACCGTGAACAGCACACCCGCGGTCGCCCCCAGGGCATTGGCGGCGTACAGGCGCCCAACCCCGCGCCCGTCCGGCTCATCGGCAAGGGCCCGCCGGCGTGCCTCGACCAACGCCGGGAGGGTCGCGCCCATGCAGAAGGTGGCTGGAAGCAGGGTGAGCGCGGACACGGCCAAAGCTGCGGCGAGTGCCAGCGGGGAGTCGTTGTCGCCGGCGACCGATCCGAGCATGGGGGGGATCGCTGTGGCGAGCCCGTGCAAGAGCCAGGGGGAGATCAGGGCATATGCGGCGGCCACCAGCTCCAGCCGCACAAATAGCGCGACCGGGTTCTTCGCGGCCCGCACCCGCGGATGCAACACCGCGGCTCCGGCAGCCATGCCGCCAAAGAATCCCGCGAGGACGCCGAGCATGCCCAACGTCTCGTGGCCCAGTGCGAGCGAGAGGAGCTGCGTCCACAGCAACTCGTAGCCCAGCGCCGCGGCGCCGGAGAGCCCGAACGCGACGATCAACCACCGATCTTGTCGAGCCATGCGGCGCGGAGCATACCCCGTGAAGGTTCTCACCGCCTCAGATCACGGACCGCACAGGGCGGGGCTCCGTAGACTCTCGGGGTTCATGAAGATCGGCGTCATCGGTGGTGGTCCTGGCGGTTTGTACTTCGCGCTGCTGCTCAAGAAGCAGCAGCCCCAACACGACGTGCACGTGCTGGAGCGCAACAAGGCGGGCGAGACGTTCGGCTGGGGCGTGGTCTTCTCCGACGAGACGCTGGGCAACTTCCTCGAGGCGGATGCCGAGACGGCCCGCCGCATTCGCGAGGAGTTCGTTCACTGGGATGCGATCGACACCCGGTTCGGGGGCAGGACCATCCGCTCGTCCGGGCACGGATTCTCCGGCGTCGCGAGGCGGCGGTTGCTGCAGATCCTCCAAGACAGGTGTGGGGAACTTGGCGTGCACATGCACTTCGAGGTGGAGGTTGAGGGCATCGAGGTCTTCGCCGACGCCGACCTGATCGTCGCAGCGGACGGGATCAACTCGAAGACGCGCACGGCGATGGCCGAGCAGTTTGGGCCGGATATCGAGGTCGGGACCGCCAAGTTCATCTGGCTGGGAACGCGAAAGGTCTTCGACGCGTTCAAGTTCTTCATTCGCGATACGCCGCACGGGCTGTTCCAGGTTCACGCGTACCCGTTCGACCACGAGACCAGTACGTTCATCGTCGAGTGTGATCAGGCGGCCTTCGACGGCGCAGGGTTGGGCGAGATGAGTGTGGACGAGTCGGTCAAGTGGTGTGAGGCCCTGTTCGAGGAGGACCTCGAGGGGCACGGATTGATGACCAACCGATCGTCATGGATCAACTTTCGGCGGATCCGAAACGCGACCTGGCACAGCGGCAACGTCGTCCTGATCGGGGACGCGGCTCACACCGCACACTTCTCGATCGGCTCGGGCACCAAGCTGGCGATGGAGGACGCCATCTTCTTGTCCCAAGCGGTGATCGAGCACGGTGACGACGTACCCGCGGCACTGCGCGCCTATCAGGAGGTGCGCTGGGTCGATGCGGCCAAGCTTCAGAAGACGGCGACGACGAGTCGGCGGTGGTTCGAGAACATCCGCCGCTACCGCAACGACCATCCGTTGCAGCTCACCGTCAGCATGATGAGCCGCAGCAAGCGGGTGACCCACGGCAACCTCGAGCTGCGTGACCCCGCGTTCATCGAAGAGGTGGACACCTGGTTCGCGAAGCAGGCTGGGGTGACCACGCAGCCGCCACCGCCCCCGATGTTCACGCCGTTCTCGCTGCGGGACGTCACGGTGCCCAACCGCGTCGTGGTCTCGCCGATGTGCCAATACATGGCCAAGGACGGTATGCCCGACGACTGGCATCTCATGCATTTGGGTAGCCGTGCGGTTGGAGGGGCCGGCTTGATCCTGACCGAGATGACCAACGTCTCGGCGGACGCCCGCATCACGCCGGGCTGCACGGGCCTGTACACCGACGGTCATACCGACGGGTGGCGACGCGTGACCGACTTCGTGCATCGTCACAGTGCGGGCAAGATCGGCGTCCAGCTCGGACACGCCGGCCGCAAGGGCTCGACGCGTTTGCTGTGGGAAGGCATGGACCGGCCGCTGACCGACGGAAACTGGCCGGTGCTGGCCCCTTCAGCGCTGCCGTACAGCGATGCAAACCAGACGCCCAAGCCGATGGATGAGGCGGACATGGCACGGGTCAAGGCTGACTTCGTCGCCGCGATTCGTCGTGCCGAGGAGGCGGGATTCGACCTGGCCGAGCTCCACATGGCGCACGGCTACCTGCTCTCCACGTTCATCTCTCCACTGACCAACCGGCGCACCGATGGTTACGGGGGCAGCATCGAGGGCCGCATGCGGTATCCGCTCGAGGTCTTTGACGCCATGCGCGAGGTCTGGCCCGAGCACAAGCCGCTGACGGTGCGGATCTCCGCGACCGACTGGGCGCCCGGCGGACTCACCGAAGACGATGCGGTGGCCGTTGCGCAGATGCTCAAGGACCATGGATGCGATCTGATCGATGTCTCCACGGGACAGACCGTGTCCGACGCGTCGCCCGAGTACGGGCGCATGTACCAGACCCCGTTCTCGGACCTCATCCGTCACAAGACCGGTATTGCAACGATGGCCGTGGGGGCGATCCAAGGCTGGGACCAGATCAACACGATCGTTGTCAGTGGCCGGGCGGACCTGTGCGCGCTGGCTCGGCCGCACTTGCTCGATCCGCACCTCACGCTGCAGGCGGCGGTGGAGCAGGGCTACACCGGGGACGGCGTGCACTTCCCCAACCCGTACATCGCGGTCAAGCCTCGCTAAAAAAAGCGCACGGGACCGGGAAAACGTGTGCCCGAAAAATCGGCACTTCGAGTCACGAATCGAGATGGGTGCTGGCCACTCACCCCCCGATGCTCTCCCAACAGCTTCATCGTCACGAGACACATCCCGTCGCTCGCCATCTCGCGCTTAGCCTTCTTCTTGTCGCACCGGGGTGCGCGGACGAAGGGGGTGGGGGGGACGGAATGGACACGTTTTCCTCGGACGATGGTGGGACGGAAACCGGTACTCCCGGGGGAGAGGGGTCGGGCAGTTCGGTGGCGGCGGACGACAACTTCATGCGCGGAACGTTCGTCTTTCGCGACGGTAGCGAGATGGACCTCGATGTGCCCGCCCACTACCGTCGTTCCGAGTTTGGCGACGCTGTGCAGCACAGCTGCGAAGGCTCCGATGCCGAAACCGGGCTGATCCTAGGCGTGAGCTGGCGCGACGGCACGACTGTCGGAACGCACACTCCCTCGCTGGCCGATGGTCCTGGCTTCTTTGCGGCATGGAACCAGGCTGAGGGAGGAGGGGTCCGGGCCACGCTACCGTCGGCTGGGGAGCTTTCCTTCGTGAGCGTGGGGATCCAGCCGGGCGATCTGGGGGAAGGGACCGCGCGTGCGCTGCTCTATCCCGATGATGACGACCCCAACGACCTCGTGTCGGAGATCGTCGAGATCGAGTTCCGCTGCATGGTCGAGGAGGACGAGTGAGCGGGCCTCAGCGGCGGTGAACACCTGGATCGACGCACGCGAGGGGTTTCAGGAGTTCACGGAGTCGTGGGGTCCTGTCATTGGGGCGCCTGCTATGATCCCGTCGTGCGAACCGCGCTCGTCCTGCTCTCCCTGCTCGCGGCCGGCTGTCCCCAACCCGACCCGGGCAAACCTGGCTCGCCCTCCAACCCGGTGGATGTCTGCGGCGAAGTTGGCCAGGTTTGCAAGACGGGGGACGCACCGCTCGGCGTGTGTACGAAGTCGACGACCGCAGTCTGCGACAAGCCAGACGGGTGTTTCGTCTGTATGTCGCAGCACTGAGCGCAGGAGCGCTGTGCTCAGCGACGGCGGCGTCTCCACACAGGCAGCACTCCCAGTCCGACGAGCACAAGCCAGCCTCCGCCCGCACCGCGAGAGCCGACGTTGCAACCGCCTCCGTCGCCGTCCTGGTCGGAGCCGCCACCGTCGGCACTGAAGGGGTCGCTCTGCACCGTGGAGCCGTCGATCAAGCTGACCAACCGCACCTGGGGCTTCGAAGGCTGTGCTTCTCGACGCTCCCCAGGGTCCGAGACCGTGGGAGCCCAAGGGCCGAACTCGCGGCCTCACGGTCGACCAGAATCTTCACGCGCTAGTCTCCGAGGCGTGCTCGACCCCGATGCGCAAATCGCCCAACTGGTGTCACTTCTTCGCGGGCGTAGGGTCGCGACCCTGACGGGCGCGGGCATCAGTACCGACTCGGGCATTCCGGACTATCGCGGGCCCAAGACTCAGGACCGACCCGGACGCCGATTCAACATCGGGAGTTTGTCGAGAATGCGGCGACGCGTCGGCCGCGCGGAATACCTGTGGCGATCGTGAACCTCGGGCCGACCCGACGTGACCCGCATGCTCAGCTTCGCGTCGACGCGTCCGCAGCCTCGGTGTTGCCGGGGCTCGTCGCTGGGCTCCACTCGGCCTGAACGGGAGCGGCCCCCGGGGCGTTGTGAGGCCGGCGTGTTCTGCGCATTGTCTGCTCCACGGAACAACTGAGTGCGAAGAGTCACCACTTCGGCGATCTTCACGGATCCAGGCTCGATGGCATGCAACCGGATTGGGTTGGTCGGCGACTACCCTCGCGAGACCCTGATCCCGCCCCTTTCTCCTCTCCGAAAGCCTCCCCGCATGAAGATCGTCGACGTTGCCGAGTCCTACTCCAAGCAAGGCGGGGGCGTCCGGACCTACATCCACCACAAGTTCATCGCGGCCCGCGCCGCTGGGGTCGAGTGCGTGGTCGTGGCGCCCGGAACCCAAGACGGTGAGGAAGAGATCGAAGGCGGACGGATCGTCTGGGTGAAGACCCCGCGGTCCCCGTTCGACAGCCGGTACGGCCTCTTCAACGACGAGCAAAAGGTCCACGAAGTCCTCGCGCACGAGGATGCGGATGTCATCGAGGGCTCGTCCCCGTGGAACGGCGGCAAGTACGTCGCGAGCTATCGCGGCCGCGCCAAGAAGTCGTTCGTGTTCCACACCGACCCCGTCGCTGTCTGGGCACAGACCTTCTTCGGACGCCACCTCGGCTTCGATCGAGTCGACCGCATGTGTGCGCCGATGTGGAAGAAGATCCGCACGCTCAGCGACGCCTACGACACCACGGTCGTCAGCGGCGGCTGGCTTGCTCGGCGCCTGCGCCAGTTCGGCATCGAGCGCACCTCGGTCGTCGACTTCGGTATCGACAAGCAGCGTTTCTCACCCGGCCACCGCGACGAGAGACTGCGTCGTGAGTTGCTCGCCAAGTGTTGCGTGCCCGAACACGGCAAGCTCATCATCGCGATCAGCCGCCTCGACCCCGAGAAGCGGGTCGCCACCTTCATCGACGGATTTGCCAAGGCCTCGCGACACCGCCCCATGGGCCTGGTGATCTTCGGCCGCGGCGCGCTTGAGAAGTACTACGCCCGCAAGGCCAACAAGACCCCCGGCGTGCATCTGCACGGCTACGTCTCCGAGCGCGACTTTGTGTCTCGTGCGCTCGCCAGCTCCGACGCGTTCCTGCATGGCTCCGCTGCCGAGACCTACGGCCTCGTCGTCGCCGAAGCTGTCTGCTCCGGCGTGCCGGTCATCGTTCCCGACCGCGGCGGCGCAGCAGCTCTTGCGGGCCCCGACTACAGCGCCAGCTACCGCTCCGGAGACAGGGCGGACTGCTCCGAGGCGATCCTCCGTTTGCTTGCCCGAGACCACTCGCAGCTCGCTCGCGGCTGCGAGGCTGCAACGCAAGACATCGGCACCATGGACGGGCACTTCTATCGCTTGTTCGAGCTGTACGGACGGATGAGCGGTCGGACGGACTTCGCCGCGCCCGACTCCCGCGAGGTTGCTCGCGTGCGACCGCTTCGCGCGGCGAGCTGAGCTTCGGCGCCCGACAGCCCGACAGCCCCGACAGTGCTAATGCGAAGGAACCTCTCCTTCACCACCGATGCGCTCAGTCTGTTGCCGTGTGTAGCGGCGCTGCAGGTGGCTCCGCTACATCGCGCTCTTGGCTCCGCTTCCACGGGTCCCAGTCGAGTAGGAGCAGCAATACCAGCCCGCAGTTGAGGAAGAACTCGATGTTCAACAGGAACAGGTTCGCCGTGTGAAACGCGACCACTCCGAAGGCGAAGAGGACTCGAAAACGGTCGGACAGGAGCGCCCCGAGTGCCGCCGCTTCGAGCAGCGTGCCGAAGAAGAGCATCGCACCGAGCGCTGCGCTCGTGGGTCCGACCATGTCGACGAAGCTCTGGCCAAACTCCCATCCGAACGAGCCGCTTCGACCCGCGTTCGACACCATATGTGCGGCCATCGAGTGGTCCAAGAACACGTCTGGCGCTCCGTGGGCGAGTCGGTAGAACGCCGTGACGGAGTAGCTGAACAGCAGCGCGAAGCTGAGGACGTGCAGCGGCAGCGCGGGCGAAGCGGAAGGCGGTGTTGGCGTTGTGCTCAGGCTCAGCGATGCGTTCGCGGGGACGAAGGCCAGCACCATCGTGCAGTAGATCAGCAGCAGCTCTCGATGCGAGTTCGCGCCCATGCACAGGGTGGCTTCGAACGTCACGAACGCGAGCACGCACAGCGGTGCGAGGATCTTGTACCCACGGACGCCCATGCTGCACGCCAGGCTGAGGCCGACCAAGGTCCATCGGAGCACCGACAGTCCCTGGTGGCTCTGCAGAAGCGCTCGGACGCTGGATGGCAGGTAGAGCAGGACCCCTCGAGGTTCGAAGACATCCGGTGGGAGTAGCGTCAGCCGCTCGATCGGGGTCAACAACGCGTAGAGGCACAGGAATCCGAAGACGACGATCCGGACGACACCCAGCTTCTCGCTGGAGGCGTGCTGATGGAGCCGGGACCTGGGGGTCATCGGTCTCCCTGCGTCGTGGCCAGCTCTGAGCGCATCAGCTCGGACGGGGCCGAACACGTCAGGGGAGTCGGAGCCTCCGCCAGCGTGGAGCAGCGCTCGATCGAGATGGAACGCACCGGGCCGTGCCCCGAGTGATGCTCATGAATCTCGACCACGCCCAACAACACGGACAGAGCCATCCGCATGTCCTCGTCGGCATCGGATCGCGAGGCGCGTTCGAGGCGACCTCGAATGTGGCGGTCGATCGCGGACGATGCGACGTCCGAAACCTCGCCCGCGGGCATCAAGCGGTGCACGCCCGCACCGTCGGTGGCGAACACTCGATACTGCACCAGTTCTCCGTGCGGCGAGTGGCCGAACATCCCCCAGTTGAGAAACGGGTGGAGCGCGCGAGGAGACTTTGCGACGACCCCCAAACACAGCAGGAACGGCAGCAGGCCCGCGGCAAGCTTGTGTTGCACCGACAGCCCCGAAAACCGCTGCTGGCCCCACCCGAACCAAACCGTCGCGAGTGCAGTGCCCAGCAACAGGGACTCGAGCAGGTAGGGAAGCCAGCTCGGACCCAGGTTCTGCGCGCCGGTGCAGCACAGGGCGACCAGTCCGACGAAGAGCCCGAGACTACGCTTCATCGACGCGATACCTACCACGGACCCTTCGGCGGACGCTGTCGATGCCGCGGGATGGTTGCCCTTGGCCACACTTCAGCCGTGCATGTGGCCGGGCCTGTGGACCCCGTTGCAGGCAGAACCGATGGAGCCGTGGTACGCGATCTGTGACATGGCGTATCCGGAACAAGCTCCTGCTTGGGCCCGTCGGCTCTCGGGGTTCATCCATCGCCATGCCCGTGCAGTGTTGGTCTTTTCGTTCGTGTTTGCCGTCCTGAGTACGGCCGCGGCGAGTCAGCTCCGAATCGATCAAGACCTTCGCCGTCTACTCCCCAAGACGTTTCCCAGCGTCGAGCGACTTGACCGGCTCGAGGCGCGGGCTGGCCAGCAGGCTGACTTGTTCGTCACGATCCGATCGCCCTCGCGTGAGGCGAACGTAGCTTTTGGGGAGGCAGTGGCCGAGGCGTTCGAACAGAACCCAAGCCTGCGGCATGTCAGCTTCCGGCGAGACCTCACCTTCTTCGACGAGCACGCGCTGCTCTACGCCAGCCTGGCCGACCTGCTGGACCTTCGCCGGCGCGTGATCGCGCGGGTTCGCGAGGAGGTTCGCAAAGAGGCATTCGGCGACTTCGACACCGACGATGAGCCCGAGTACGGGCCGAACGACGCGACGGACTCGCTGGGGTTCGAACCCGACGAGATGCGGGAGCGGTACAGCGTCTCGGAAGCGTCCCAAGAGTACATGGAGGCGGACGAGGGCCGGGTGATGGTGGTTCGAATGCGGCCGAATCGGTCGGCGACCGACATCGAGTTCTCGAAGGCGCTGACCTCCGAGGTCGAGGCCAAGATCGAGGCGCTGGATCCCCACGGGTTCCACCACGAACTCTCCGTGGAACTCAACGGCAGCTACGTTCAAAACCAGAAGCGAATTCGCAATGTGCACAGCGAGGTCCGAGCCGGGTCTGTGGCGGCCGTGGTGGCGCTCCTTCTGACCCTGGCGCTGTACTTTCGCAGCGCTCGGGCGGTCTTGCTGATCATGCTGCCGCTCCTCATCGCGGTGACCGGTGCGCTCGCGTTCGGATGGCTCGCGTTCGGGGTGTTGAACATCGTCTCGGCATTCATCTTCGCCGTGTTGCTCGGGTTGGGCATCGACTTTGGGATCCATGTCCTGGCTCGGCTCCGCCAGGAGCAGTCGCGCGGGTTGGACTCGGAACAAGCGTTGGCCGTCACGTTGGCGACAAGCGGAAAGACGACGGCCGCCGGCGCGATCAGTACGGCGCTGGCCTTTGCAGCGCTCTCGATCGCTGACTTTCAGGGCTTCGCCCAGTTTGGGCAGCTCGCTGCCGTGGGGGTGGTGCTCTCGATGGTCGGCGTCATCTTCCTGCTCCCGGCGACACTCCTCATGTTGGAGCGCGTGTGGCCCTGGAGACCGCCGCCGCCGCCGACAAAGACGGCGGCGGACCTGGGCCGGTTTGGTCGCGTCTTGTCCGTCGTGGCGCTTCTCGTCGCCGTGGTCGGCACGGGGACCGCGGGGTGGGCTGCTCTCAATCTTGGCCAGCTGGATTACCTGCACGACCTGAAAAAACTGGGTCCGGTACGCCCGAAGCCGACAGGCCCGCCACGGGCTGGATATCGCGACGCCGTGGGGAAGGCACAAACCGTCGACCCGGCGATCGTCCTGGTCGACACGACGCAGCAGGCCATCGAGATCCAACGCCAGCTCGAAGCGCTCCGGATGATGACCGATGAAGAGGTCGAGGCGTTCGACCCCAGCAACCCGCCCTCCCGTGCGATGCCGGAGCCGCCCGCCACGCTCGAGCGCATGGTCGCCGACGTTGAGGAAGGGGACGACCCGCTCGAGAACGAATGGGACGACGAAGCTTGGGATGAGCAGGACGCCGACCTCGAGGACCCGCGATTCCTGGCGCTGGAAGCCCAAGCGGTTTCCCAGGCCGTCATGTCACCGAAGAGCGCCTCGCTGCTCGGGCACTATGACCAAGAGCGCCTGGAGTACATGAAGTGGCGCCTGGTCCAGGTGTGGTCCGCCCACGCGTTCGTTCCGCGCATGCAGGCCGAGAAGCTCGAGGTCATCGCCGACATTCGGGCGCGGATCGACGCCAAACGAGCAAGCTTGTCGGGGAAGACGAAGACGCAGGTCGAGGAGTGGTACCCCTACCTGTCGGTGTCGAAGCCCGTCACGGTGGACGAGCTTCCGGCGTGGGTGAAGGACCAGTTCGAAGACGCGGACGGTGACGTCTCCAAGTTCGTGGTGCTCGCGACCAAGGACTCCAAGGCCGATCTGAGCGTCTGTCGCGGAAACTACGCGGCGTTCGGAACGATCAGAACCAGCGATGGCGACATCGACGTCGCCGCGAGTTTCTTCGTCATTCCCGAGATTTTCGATGCGATCGATGCGGACGGCCCGAAGGTGATGACGGCGGCCGTGGCGGTGATGATCCTGACCGCGTTGGTCCTGTTGCGCAGCGTGTGGGGTGCGCTCGGCGTTGCGGTGACGGTCGGGTTCTCGTTGCTCTGGCTTGCCGCGGTGTTCCTCGGGCTGGGCTGGAAGCTGAACTTCTTCAACATCATCGTGCTTCCGATGCTGCTGGGCATGGGGCAGGACGATGCGCTGCACCTCGTGGAGCGATATCGCGAGGAGGTGGCCACGACCGGGAAGAGCAACCTGGGTCGGGTCCTGCGTGAGGCCGGCGGTGCGGTCTTCGTCACCACGCTCACCACCGTGTTGGGCTTTGCCGGGATCCTGTTCGCGAACCACCGGGGTCTCGAGTCCATGGCCTGGGCGGCGGTGCTGGGGATGGCGATGGCTCTGGTGGCGTCCGTCGTGATTCTGCCCCTGCTGCTTCAGATCGGGCTCAGAGTCAGGCGTCGCACATCCGGTTCGGCCGGCGCAGACACGGCGGACCCATGAGCGTGGGGCGGCTGTGTGTGAAAAGCCCCAAACCATGCAACCACCGGGTGCTGTGGAGCGACAACCCTACCTGCCAAGAGCGACGCGCCCTGCCCCCGGGTCTGCGGAATTGGCGCCTCCGCCGAGGACCCCATGACCATCGTCCGCCCCACGCAGAAGATCGACCTCCACGTTCACAGCAAGTACGCGGGTCGCTTCAAGCTCTTCGTCCTCAACTCACTGGAGGTCGAGGAGTGCTACACGGAGCCCGAAGACCTCTACACGACCATGATGGACCGCGGCATGAGCCTGGTGACCATCACCGACCACGACGCGATCGATGGGTGCCTCGAGATCGCCCACCACGGCGACCACGTCTTCATCTCCGAAGAGGTTTCGGCTCGGTTCCCGGAGAACGGCTGCATCGTTCACGTGCTCTGCTACGGCCTCACCGAGGCGCAGCACGAGGAGCTTCAGCGCCTTCGTTACAACATCTACGAGCTCGTCGACTACATCCGCCAGGAGAAGATCCTCCACTCGCTCGCGCACCCGTTCTCGCCGGTCAACCAGCGCCTCACGCCCGAACTACTCAAGAAGTCGTTCTTGCTGTTCGAGACGGTGGAGGTGATCAACGGGCAGAAGGACTCGGGCCACGAGCGGTTCATGCGAGAGGTCTTGGACAAGGTTGACCAGTCGGTACTCGAGCAGTGGAGCGACGAGTTCAGCATCCCCGTGGCCCCGGGTCGCGTGTGGAGGACCACCGCGGGATCCGACGACCACTCGGGCCACACGATGGCGCGCAGCTTTGTCGAGTTCGAGGGGGACGCCACCTTCGACGCATTGCGCGAAGCCATCGAGACCCGTCGCGCGCAGGTCGATGGCTTCGAGAAGACCTGCAAGAGTTGGGCGCACACCGCTGCCATCGGAACGATTCAGTACTTCCGGCACAGCGAGGTTCAGAAGGGCAGCAACAAGCCAGGCGTCTTCCACCAACTGGTCGACATCATTCAAAACCGGGACCTCCCCAACGACACCGCTGACCTGCCGCCGGCACTTCAAAGGCTGATTCCCGCGGCCATGGAGACGCTGGCGGAGATGGATTCGTTCCCGGACTTCAGACGCTTGACGGCCGAAGGGCACAAGCCGGAGACCCACGACGAGATCTACTCGCTCGTTCAGACGGCGCTGCTCAGGGCGTTCCGGGCTTCCACCGACTCCATGAAGGAAGCCGTCGAGAAGGTCGACCTGGAGCCGCTCATTGACGAGCTGCCCACACTCATCCGGTTGGCGCTACTCAACATGCCGTACTACTTCGGCATCCGCTTCTTTTATGGCGAGCGCAGGCGCGCCCGCGGATTGTACGAGAGCCTCGGCCTGGCCCGGCCACTGGGGCAGGGCCAGAAGGTGGCCATCTTCTGCGACACGCTCGACAACGTCGACGGGCTGAGCATCAACCTGCGGCGACTGGTGCAGGAGATGCGTGACGACGGCAAAGAGGTGTTTCTTTGCGGGGCCAAGCCCGACGGGTTCGAGCCGTCGGTGGACGAGCTTGGAATCGTCCGCCTTCCCACCATCGCGAGCTTCCCGATCCTGGGCTACGAGAGCTATCAGCTCGGCTGGCCAAGTACGCTGGAGACGGTCCGGTGGATGGACGAGAACGAGATCGATCTGATCGTCGCGACCACGCCTGGCCCGGTCGGACTGGTCGGCATGATGGCGGCGCGGCTCCTCGACACCCCCGTCATCGGCCAGTACCACACCAACGTTCCCGAGTACGCCTTCCGCATCATCGGCGACCGCACGATCGGCCGCATGGTGCAGGCGTACACCGCCTGGTTCTACAACCAGATGCAACAGGTGCTCGCGCCGACCTACGCGACGCGCGAGGTCATGGCCAGCAACGGGATTCAGTCTGGCAAGGTGACGATCGTCCCGCGCGGTGTCGACTCGCAACGCTTCACGCCCGCGCTTGCGAAGGACACGTTTTGGTCGGAGCACGGCCTGACCGGCAAGAACACGCTGGTGTACGTCGGACGAGTCTCGCTGGAGAAGAACCTTCCGTTCCTGGCCAAGCTCTTCAAGCACCTGGTCGATGATCACGGGTTGGATGTCGAACTCGGGATCGTGGGTGAGGGTCCGTACCTGGAGAAGATGAAGGAGGAGCTCGAGGGCTACCCCGTGGCGTTCACCGGTTACCTCGAGGGAGATGCGCTCGCCTCCGCGTACGCGTCCTCCGACATGATGATGTTCCCCTCCACGACCGATACGTTCGGCAACGTCGTCTTGGAGTCGATGGCCTGCGGCACGCCCGCGCTTGTCTCCGACGTTGGAGGCCCCTCGGAGATCGTCCACCACAACGAGACCGGCATCGTTCTGCCCGCTGGAGAGCAGCGACGCTGGGCGGATGCTGTGGTCCGCCTGGTGGGTGACGCAGATCGGCTGGAGCGGATGTCGGCGCAGTCTCGAACCTACGCCGAGAGCTGCACCTTCGAGCGAGCCCGGCGAAAGACGTGGGAGTTCTACGCCAAGCACATCGAGAGCGACCGCCTGCGCGTCCGCGCGGAAACCGCCTAGATCGCCGGATTCGACGAAGGGACGGGGCCGGGCTCGACCGGTGGCGGGACGACGATGGCATCGTCCACGTCGGGTTGAGCTCAGCGCACCCTGTCGCTCACAGCCAAGCCATGGCGCGAGGCGGATGAGCGTGCGTTGTGCCTCACGGCGGCGAAGCCTGGAGGTGAGGGGCCCGCGTATGATGCCGATGCTGTGAGCGAGTCCGTGACGTTCGAAGAGTTTGAGGCGGTGAGCCTCGAGCAATGGCAGGCCAAGGTCGAAGAAACCACGCCGCTGTCCAAACTCTTGTCCCGAGTCGACGTGACCGGGGAGGGCAGCTTGCCGACCGCACCGCTGTACGAGGCGGGCGAGCGGACCGGCGGGGCGCGGGTGGAGACCACGGCTTGGGCCGTGGCGCAGGAGTATCGGCACCAGCGGGCGGACACGGTAGCCTCCGCGATTCGGACCGACCGGGCCTTTGCGCTGGACGCCGCGTGGATTCGGCTCGCGGCTCCGCTCCGGGCGCGAGCGGCCGCCACTGGATCGGGCGTGGTGCTGCTCGAACGGGAACACGCCCATGCGTTGGTTGAGGCGGCTGGGGACACAGCACTGTGGCTCGATGCCGGAGCCAACGGGGTGAGCGCGCTGTCGCTGCTTCTGGAGTCTTCCGACCCGGAGTCGCTCCGCGGAGGCGTGTTGTGCGATCCGATGGGCGCACTTGCCGAGCACGCAGGCTTGGGCGTCGAGCTTGACGAGGCCATCACGCAGACAGGCCGAGTCGTTGCCCGCGCAGCCGTCGAGGCGCCGCAGCTGCGGGTGCTGATGGCGTCCGGCATCCCGTACCACGACGCGGGTGCATCGCCGTCGGTCGAGGTTGGTGCCACGATCGCCACGCTGATCGACATGACGCGGACGTTGGCGCAGGGGGGGGCCGAACTCGATGCGTTGTGGTCGCGCACGGTCCTTCGAGCCACCTCCGACAGCGATGTGTTCGTGGCCATCGCGAAGTTTCGCGCGCTGCGGTGGCTGGCGGAGCGGGTTGCGGCCCGCTGGGGGACGAGCGGCCCAGCATTCATCGCGGCTCGTACGGCGTGGCGCGATCGAACGCGTCACGACGCTCGGGTCAACATGTTGCGTACGACCTCCGAGGTGTTCGCAGCCGCGGCAGGTGGGGCGGACGAAATCGCTGCCCAACCGTTCTCCGAGGCGGTCGGAACCGGTGACGACGATGCGCGCCGCTGGGCGCTGACCACCGCGCACATGCTTCGCGAGGAGTCCCATCTCGCCAACGTCAACGACCCCGCCGCTGGCAGTGGCTACGTCGAGACGCTCACTCGCGGCATCGCGGAGCGGGCGTGGGCGTGGGTGCAGTCTGTCGAATCGGATGGAGGCATGGCGGCCGCGCTTTCGTCGGGTCGTGTTCAGGCCGATGTGGCCGCTTGCGCGCAAGCGCGGGGGGATGCGCTCGCAACCGGTCGCCTCGCGCTGACAGGGGTCTCGATCTTCCCGCAGCTCGATGAGCCGGCGGCTCCGCTCGGGGCCGATCCACCGGACACCGAGTCGAAGCTACCCGCCGACCCCGCGAGCTTCACGGTGACGCCGATGCCGGCGAAGCGCCTCGCCGAGCCGTTCGAGGCCCTGCGCGATGCGGCCGAGCGTCAGCAAGAGCTGTCGGGGCATCGCCCTCGTGCGCAGCTGTATGTGCTGGGCGCGCTCCGGGAGCACCGGGCGCGTCTGGACTTCGCGCGCAACGTGGTGCAGGTCGGTGGGTTCGCGACCGAGGTCCTCTCGAGCGCGGACGATGTCGTGCCCGCGCTCGCGGTCCTCGTCGCATCCGATGAGCGCCTCGCGTCTGAGGGCCCCGACGTGCTGGCGGAGCTCCGCCGCGCCGGGGCGACATCGGTCTGGGTTGCCTCGGCGCCTCGCGACGACCTCGAATCCGACGGCTTCCTGCACCTGCGGATGAACCTTCCGGAGACTCTCGCAACGCTTCACGACGCTTTGGAGGTGGGACGATGAGCCACGAGCAGACCTTTGCTTCCCTGTCCTTCGAGGACCTGACCTCGCAGACCCCGCAGCCGAAGACCGATTCGTCGTCATCGCCGACGCCCGAGGGCATCGACGTGCAGCGCAGCTACGGCCCGGAGCATCGGGCGTGCTCGCCCACGGTGGGCTCCAAGCCGGGGTTCGCACCGTACCTGCGCGGTCCGTACCCGACGATGTACCTCCAGCGGCCTTGGACGATTCGTCAGTACGCTGGCTTCTCAACCGCGGAGGCGAGCAACGCGTTTTATCGGAGGAACCTGGAGGCTGGCCAAAAGGGCCTCTCCATCGCGTTCGACTTGGCCACCCACCGTGGGTACGACTCCGATCACCCGAGGGTGCTGGGCGACGTGGGCATGGCCGGTGTCGCGGTCGACTCGATTCTCGACATGCGGCTGCTGTTCTCCGGCATCCCGCTCGACCGAATCAGCGTGTCGATGACCATGAACGGGGCGGTGCTCCCGATCCTGGCGCTGTACATCGTTGCCGCCGAGGAACAAGGGGTTTCGCCGGAGAAGCTCTCGGGGACCATCCAGAACGACATCCTCAAGGAGTTCATGGTCCGCAACACGTTCATCTATCCGCCGACGCCGTCGATGCGGATCATCGGGGACATCTTCGCCTACACGGCGAAGAACATGCCCCGGTTCAACTCGATCAGCGTGTCCGGCTATCACATGCAGGAAGCCGGAGCGACGGCCGACATCGAGCTGGCATACACGTTGGCCGATGGCCTGGAGTACGTGCGCTCGGGTATGGCGGCCGGGCTCGATGTGGATGCGTTCGCGCCCCGCATCTCGTTCTTCTTCGGCATCGGCATGAACACGTTCATGGAGGTGGCCAAGCTGCGCGCCGCTCGTATCTTGTGGGCGAAGTTGATGCGGGGTGTCGGGGCCAAGAAGCCCAAGAGCACGATGCTCCGCACCCACTGCCAGACCTCGGGCTGGAGCCTGGCCGCGCAGGACCCCTACAACAATGTCGCGCGCACCTGCGTGGAAGCGCTTGCGGCCACCACGGGGCATACCCAGTCGCTGCACACCAACTCGTTCGATGAGGCGCTCGCGCTGCCGACCGATTTCAGCGCCCGCATCGCTCGCAACACCCAGATCTTCTTGCAACGAGAAGCCGGACTCACGCGGGCGATCGATCCTTGGGGCGGCAGCTACTACGTCGAGTGGCTGACCCAGGCGCTGGCCGACCGCGCGTGGTCCCACATGGAGGAGATCGAGACGATGGGCGGCATGGCCAAGGCGATCGAAGCGGGCCTGCCCAAGCGGCGCATCGAGGAGGGGGCCGCTCGTACCCAGGCGCGCATCGACAGCGGCCGCCAGGCGCTGGTTGGCGTGAACAAGTTCGTCGCATCGAGCTCGCCTGAGGTGGACGTGCTGGAGATCGACAACTCCGCGGTTCGAGACGCCCAGCTGAAGCGTTTGGCGACGCTGAAAGCCGAGCGTAGCCAAGCCGATGTGGACGCCGTGCTCGCGCGACTGACCGCCGCTGCGGATGACCCGAGCCAGAACCTCCTGGCGTTGTGTGTCGAGGCTGCACGCGCGAAGGCGACCGTGGGGGAGATGTCCGCCGCACTCGAGTCCAAGTGGGGTCGCTATGAGCCCCGATCCGAGGCAATCTCAGGGGTGTACCGCGCGGAGTTGCCCCCCGAAGCCGTCGCTCGAGTCACCTCGAAGGTCGAAGCGTTCGAGGCTGACCACGGCCGCCGCCCTCGGATTCTCGTCGCCAAGATGGGACAGGACGGACATGACCGGGGCGCCAAGGTCATCGCGACCGGCTTTGCCGACGTTGGCTTCGACGTCGACATCGGTCCGCTGTTTCAGACGCCGCAGGAGACGGCCAAGCAGGCCGTGGAGAACGACGTGCACGTGATCGGGGTGAGCTCGCTCGCCGCCGGACACCTCACGCTGGTTCCGGCGCTTCAGGCTGCGCTGAAAGCCGAGGGGCGAGGGGACATCCTGATCGTCGTCGGTGGTGTGATCCCGCCGCATGACCAGCCCAAGTTGCTCGAGATGGGGGTCGCAGCGGTCTACCCGCCCGGCACAGTCCTCACCGAGGCAGCCTCGGAGATGCTCGACAAGCTTCAGGCGAGCCTGGCATGAAGCGCCCCCCGCCGAAGGAGCTGGCCGCGGGCGTGCGCGCCGGGCAGCGGGCGATGATGGGGCGTGCCATCACTTTGGTGGAGAGCACTCGCCCCGAGGATCGCGGCGAGGCGAACACGCTGCTCGAACACCTGGCCCCGCACGCCGGCGACTCGATCCGCATGGGTATCACCGGGTCTCCGGGGGTCGGCAAGAGCACGCTGATCGAGACGTTTGGTCGACAGCTCACCGCCGCGGGCCACCGGGTCGCAGTGCTGGCGGTCGACCCTAGCTCGGGTCGAACCGGCGGCAGCATCCTGGGCGACAAGACCCGCATGACGGAGCTCGCCCGCGACCCGAATGCGTTCATCCGCCCGAGCCCGTCGGGCGGCACGCTGGGCGGCGTCGCCAGGCGCACCCGCGAGACCATGACGGTCTGCGAGGCAGCCGGCTACGACGTCGTGCTCGTCGAGACCGTGGGCGTGGGCCAGTCCGAGGTCATGGTCGCGGGCATGGTCGACATGTTCGTGGTCCTCGTCCTTCCCGGATCTGGTGACGAGCTGCAGGGCATCAAGCGCGGCATCCTCGAGCTCGCCGATCTTCTGGTGGTCACCAAGGCCGACGGCGAGGGCACTGCAGCCGCGCTGCGGACCTGCCAACAGCACGCCAACGCGCTGCGACTCATTCCGCCGAAGATCCCGGTGTGGACGCCCACAGCCATGACGTGTTCCGCGGTCAGTGGGGATGGCGTGGCCACGATATGGTCCACTGCTGAGACGTTTCGCGAGGCGCTGAATGCCGCGGGCTTCTGGGAAGACCGACGACGCGAGCAGGGCGTGCGCTGGATGTGGCGCGCGCTCGAAGACGGTCTCCGCGACGCGGTGCATCGCGACCCTGCGGTCCGGGCCAAGCTTGCAGAGCTCGAGCCCGATGTTCGAGCCGGGGTTCGCACGCCCGACGAAGCCGCCGCGTTGTTGCTGATCGCGTTTCGCGAGGGCTGAGCCGGCCCGGGTTCACACGCACGTGCTCGGCCACGACCGCGCTCGAGGCTGACCTCGGCAGCAGACCGAGGAGCGTATCGAGTGAGGCCTCCGCACAGAAGGACGGCGCAGCTCTCAGACGATCTCGAGCCGGCCACGCGCTGGCGCGTCTGCGGCCCGGACATGCTGGAGCAGCGAAGCTCCGATCGACTTCGCACGCTCCGCCCAGGTCTCCGCGGGACCGTCTTCCAACCGTTCTTCGAGGACGGCTGAAAAGAGCGTCAGCCACCGCGCAAAATGGTCAGCCCCCAAGCCGCCGACAGCGGCATGAAGGACAGGTGGGGAGCCGCGGTCGCTGCGCTGGAACTCCCCGGTCCGCAACAACACGCTTCGCCAGAACGCGTTCATGCGCAACAAATGCGGTGCCCAATCCCCCACGTGTCGGGCGAAGATAGGGCCGAGCATCGAATCGTGACGAACTTGGCCATAGAAGGTGTCGATGACATCCGCAATCGCTTCCGACGTGATCGCGGCATGTCGGGCTCGTTGCGTCGTCATAAAACCGGTATACTAGATGCTGGTATGAGCGTCCTGGCCCGTCGGCATGCAATCGTTGCGCTCGCAAGCATGCTCCTCGCCTGCGAGTCCCCGGGTGTCGATGGGGAGACGATGGTGGATGGGACCACGACCGATGCTTCGGGGACCGGCGACGTGCCGGAGCCGAGCCTCGACGTGGGGGATGAGCAACCGGAGCCTCGCTGCGTCACGCCACGCGGACACACGGGGTCTCCGCAGTCGATCGAAGAAGCGGTCGCCCACATTCAGGCGCTTCCGGATCCGGTTGATGTGCCATGCGTGCTCGAGTCATTCGCGCGGCCGCTATCGCTGCTCGCGTCCTCGAGTCCGTTTAGCGCCCAGCCTGCTCGTGGGGATGCCAACCCCCGCTTGTTCGTTTTCTTCGACGGATTGATCCTCTCGTTTGCGACGACGGGGCATGGAGCGACGTTGGTCGAGTTCGCCGAGTTCATCGGCCCCACCACGACGATCAAGGGGGAGCTGGAGTTTCCGCTCGACCCGGCGGTCGTCGATACTGCAGCGGTCTTCGCCCGGGTCGAGTTTGAAGACGGCGGCTCCAACTGTCGGTTCTGCCACCGCAACGAGGTCCCCGTGGACCCCGAACTCTACCCCGATGCCTTCGCTTCCGATGCTCTCGCGGCTCGCGAAGACACCATCCTCGAACTCGATCGAGTCCGGACCTACGCGGACCATTGCGACGTGCGCGACGACCCGATGCGCTGTGCGATCTACGATGCGGTGTTCGGGTCGGGCGAGGTTGTCGCGGGTGCGTTCGACCCGCAGATCCAAACGATCTTCGACTACGACTGAGGCGTCTTGCCGGTCAGCCGAAGCAGCGGAGCCCGGCGACGCGCGACGAGGTCCTCGATGGTGTGACGTCGAAGGGTGTCGAGGAACGCCTGGTTGGCCTCCGCCAACAGACCGTGCAGCCGACACGATGCGCTCAACTTGCACGCATCTGCGTCGTCGAAGCACTCGACCAGAGCGAGGGGCTCGAGCGTTTCGACGATGTCCGCGACCGAGGACTTCCGCGTCCCGGGCAGGAGTATGAATCCTCCCGAACGGCCGCGGACGCTGCGGATCAGATCTGCATGCGCGAGCGCTTGGGCCACTTTGGCCAGGTGGTTTGCGGAGACCCCGAGGCGCTCCGCCGCATCGGCGAGTCCCAAGGGTGCCTCGTCATCCACCGCCAACAGCATCAGAAGCCTCAGGCCGTAGTCAGTGCGACGCGTCAGGTGCACCTAGGCACCGTGACAATGGCCGGAGAGGAACACAAGCCGCGGCGCCCAGCCGGCAATTGGGCACCGCGAGGATCGAGTGCGGGTTATGCGGCACAGAGGCCCGGGTGACGCGCCGGCTCACTACAGGGCTCGAACTCGGGCAGCGCGACCGCGGCTGCAAGCCCCACCATGGTCAGACCCAAACCCTCGACTTGCACAAGTTTCGCGCGGCGAAGCTGAGCAAGGAGCGAAACCGCGCGTTCCTTCGAGTGTCCGCCAAGGCGAGCCAGGAGGTCGATGGACACCTTCATGTCGGCGTCTCCGAGGTCGAAGATCGCACGAAGGAGGGTCAGGGCGTCGGTTTCCGGCTTGCTGCTGCTCATGTCTGCACCTTCGGACAGCACTGAGTGGATGTCTAATTTTCTGCAAAATCGTTCAGGTGGTCAGATGAACCGGCGGAGCCGACGCCGGATCCAGTGTCGGATCTATACCTTCCCCTACAGGTGTACAGAGGTCGGGTCAGTTCGGTCCGCGGGCCCCTCACACCGTACATCTCCCGAGGCTTCGAACTCGGGGTGTCCAGATAGCGTAGCGCGATGAGCTCGTGGGTCGACGGGGTGCCTTGGCTTGGTGCTCAGTCGCCCATGGGCACGACGTCGACGATCATCACCTCGGGTCGGCACCAGAAGCGGATGCGGGGTGCGCCTGCGCGTTCCATTCCGACGCCCCGAGAGACCAAGAGCGTCGCTCCACTGGGGAGGTCGGTGCGTCCCCAAGCCCAGCTCCGCGGGACCTTTGAGAGCGTCAGCAGTGGTCCCCAACCGGGGAGCTGGACCTGACCGCCGTGGGTGTGCCCCGCGAGCAACAGGTCCGCGTCGACCTCACCCATCGCGAACGCAGGGCGGTGGCCAAACACAACGTGCAGACCCTCGCCCGGTCGCTCGACTTCGAGTTCGGGGTAGGCGGAGGGACGCAGTCCGAAGCCGGTCAGTGTCACATCCTCGCGGATCGCTCGACTGGTCGTCTCGCGTGGCCACACTTGCAGCCCGGTGGCCTCCGCCTCATGAATCCAGGCGTCGCCGTGCGGGTACTCGGAGTCGCCTTCGACCAGGTAGACCCCCAGCGGAGCGTCGAAGTCCAGCGGCGCGACCACGCCGCGCAGTGCCGCCCATGCCTTGGCGTAGTCATCCGCGTCCTGGTGCTGGATCACGTCGCCGACGAACAAGACCAGGTCGGGCTTGGCGTCGACGACGGCCTGCAGTGCGGCGCGTTCGTGGTCTCCGGGTGCGTCGGTCTGAAGGTCGGCGATGACGGCGATCCGCAGCGGTGTCTGCACCCGATCGCTCGTGACTCGGTGGTGCGTGACCTCGAGGTTCTGGGGCTCCCAGACGAATGCGTAGACGGACAGGACGATGCTGGCGAGCCCGAGCGAGGCAAAGACGACTTGGACCGCCCGATGGGGCGTGCTGCGGATTGCGAGTGCAATGGCAGTGGCGGGGAAGACGATCGCCAGCGACCACGACCACACCAGCAGCTTCGAGAAGCCGCCAGGGGACGGCGCCGTGAACAAGCCGATCGCCATGCTGATCCCGGTGGAGAGGGCCAGCAACGCAGCGGCACGCTTCCATGACGCGGGCGCGCCCCACTTGGTGACGAGCCCGAGCGCCACGATGAGTCCGAGGCAGACGTGCACGACGAAGGCGGGAACCATCGAAGGATTGGGAATCATCGAGCAGACCGAGTGTGGAGTATCGGCGAGGTTCAGGCAGCCTTCAGGGGCGGCAGCGGCCCAAGGCGGGGCGTCGCCGGCGGGATCGGGGGGGTGAACGGCAGCGACCCCAGACTCGCGCGCGGATCGCTGGATGGGCGTTGTTCGCGCTGAAGGAAGGGCTTCGGAGATGTACGGTGAGAGACTCTTGATCCATGCTTCGCGCGGTCTTTCTCGGGCATCAGGGGTGGCTGCTGTCGTCGGTGTCGACGCGCCTGCTCGTCGACCCCCTGCTCACCGACGGGTTTGGGCACGGCGGCATGGCCGGGTCGGTCTTTCCGGGCCGCAGCATCGACCTGGCCCAGCTGAGTCCGATCGACGCGGTGTTCCTGACCCACGAGCACGACGACCACTTCGACATTGCGTCGCTGCTTCGTGTGGACCGCCGCATCCCGATCTTGATCTCAGCCCGGTCCTCGATCGCGCTTGCCGACTTCCTCACGGGGCATGGTTTCGAGGTTCGGCGGGTCGAGCCGAACTCAACCGTCCGGATCGGAGACCTCGCCCTGCGAACGTTCGTGGCGGAGCATTGCACGGCACCGGATGCGGATGAGTGGGATGTGCTCCCGTTCGTGGTGTCCGACGATACGGGGCAGGGGGTCTTTGCCTCGTCGGTCGATGTGCCCATGCCCGCGCCGATGCTCCGTGCCCTGGCGGACATGCCAGGGTGGCCCGGCATCCTCTGTCTCGCCAACAACACGACCGACACCGGGTTCGTGCGGCGCGAGGCGGGCGTGCTTTCTCGTTCGGACGATACCGACGCGCTGGCGCGGGTTCTGCGTCGCCGGCTCGCCGCGGTGGCGCAGCAGGTTGGCCTGCCCCGATTCACGGCGATCACCGGTGGTGGGTGGAGGCATCCGCCGGAGCTGGCATGGGTCGATGCCTTGGCGTTCAGCGTCGACTCGGTGCGGTTGGCGAGCATGCTGTCGGAAACCTGCGGTGGCCGCGTGCAAGCGATGCACCCCGGCCGGGGTGCCGTTGTGCAGGGAGCCGAGTTGCAAGACGTCTCGGACACCGCTGTTGCCCCGCAGGGCCCGGCCGAGCGCCCTCAACGCGGCGCCGTCGAGGTCCCCGCGACACCTTCTCCCGCCACGAATCCGACAGAATCCGTCGACGAGGCGCGACTGGAAGCCGGACTGGAGACGTTCGCCCGGTTCTTGTACGCGCGCCGCGTCTTCGCCCAGGTTCACTCGCTCCCGACGTCCGATGCCCTGGCGTTCGTTCTGCACACGCCCACGTCGCCGATGGTGTTCGCATACCGTCCGGCAACAGGCGGCTTTGAGCGCACGACGGCGACCGACCCGTTCTCCCGCTTTGTGTCGGGGTTCGAGTGCTGGGCCGGCGACCTCTGTGCGTTGTTCGAGGGCCGGCTCGCAGCTTCAGCGCTGTGCTACACGGGGCGGCTGCGGTGCTGGAATCAGACCCCGCAGCGGCTGCGGGCCTCGCCGCAGCTGCTGTGGCTGTTCTCGCACCCCTTGCATCGACCGGACGTGGCCAGGGCGCTGTACGACCACGTGGCCACGAGTTATGGCCCCATCGCCATCGAGATCCAGCCTCGCTGACGCACGAAGCCGGTGGCTCAGCCGAACAGCGCGCGGGCGATCACGAGCTTTTGAATCTCGCTGGTGCCCTCGTAGATCCGCAAGGCTCGAATCTCCCGATACAGGCGCTCGGGGGCCTCTCCGACGGTGACCCCGCGCCCGCCGAACGATTGCACGGCGCGGTCGATGGTCCGCTGTGCTGACTCGGTCGCGAACAGCTTCGCCATCGCGGCTTGGTCCGGCGTCGCGGCTCCGCGGTCCCGTGCAGCGGCGGCTCGGTACACGAGCAGCTGCGCGGCGACGTGATCGGTGGCAACGTCGGCGACGGCGAAGCGAAGCCCTTGCTGCTTGGACAGCGGCTTGCCGAACTGGACCCGCGAGTTCAGGTGGGCCACGGTTTCGGACAGCGCGCGGTCTGCCAAGCCCAGGGCCGCGGCGCCGACGGTCACGCGAAACACGTCGAGGTTGGCCAGCGCGATGCGCAGTCCCTTGCCGGGCTCACCGAGGCGGTGGGTCGCAGGAACGCGAACGCCATCGAAGCGGACCTTGCCGATCGGGTGCGGCGCGATGACCTGCATGGGCTCGACGCTGAGGCCAGGCGCATCGCCGGGAACCCAAAATGCGCCGAACCGAGGCTTGCCGCCCTCGGCATCCTCGGCCTCGCGGGCGAAGACAACGTAGCTGTCGGCCACGCCGGCGTTGGAGATCCAACACTTCTCTCCGTGCAGCTGGACACCGTCTCCGTCGACCTCGGCGCGAGTCTGCATACCGGACACGTCGCTGCCGGCTTCGGGCTCGGTCAGCGCAAAGGCGCAGATCGCCTCCCCGGAAACCACGCGAGGGAGGAGCTGGGAGCGCAGCGCATCGGAGCCGCCAAGCGTCACCGGGTTGCTTCCCAAGCCTTGCATCACGAAGGCGGTGTCGAGCGCCCCGCTGTGGCGGGAGAGCCACTGCCGAATGATGCACAGCGGCGTGGAGCGAACCTGTTCGTGGGCGCCACCGTGAGCGGCAGGGGCCACGTATCGCAGCAGCCCCGCGTCGGCCAATCGGCGTACGTACTCCCGAGTACAGGCGTGCTCGTCCGACTCATCGATGTCCGCCGAGGCCAGCTCGGCCACGAAGGTCTCCAAACGGACTTCGAGCTCGGCAAGCTCCGCTGCGTCTGCGGTGACGCCGACGTCGCGGCGCGTGATCTTGGGGTCGCCGACCAGACTCATTTCCACACCGGATCCCGCTTGGCCAGCCACGCATCGTTGGCCTCTTTGAAGTCCGGGTGTTCCATGCACAGCGTCTGCGCTTGGGCTTCGGCCTCGATCGCGTCCCCAAACCCGAGGTCGAGTTCCTTCTGGAGCATGACCTTGGTCATCCGCAGGCCGAAGTGGGGGCCGGCGGCCAGCGTCTTGGCCAGCGTGAACGCCTCGGCATCGACATTGGTGCGGTCCTCATCGTCGACCACGCGGGTGGCCAGGCCGATCTGCGCGCAGCGATCGGCGTGCACACGACCACCCAGCATCAGGATCTCGGATGCGTGTCCAAGCCCGACGACCCGCGGCAGCAGCCAGCTCGCGCCCATGTCCGCACCGGAGAGGCCCACCTGAGGAAACAGGAACGAGAAGAACGAGTTCTTGCCCATCACCCGAAGGTCACAGGCCAGTGCCATCACGGCGCCGGCGCCTGCGGCGACTCGCTTCACGCTCGCCACGATCGGCAGCGGGCACCGGCGCATGTTGGCGATCAGCTCCCCGGTCATCCGGGTGAACCGCAGCAGGCCTTCGGTCTGGCGTTCGAACAGCCGGGTGATGATGTCTTCGACATCGCCGCCGCTGCAAAACGCCTTTCCCTTGCCCTGCAGGACGAGCGCCCGCGCGCCGCCTTCGGCCAGGGAGCGCCGCTCGATCGTCGCGAAGAAGTCGGTGAGCTCGCGATAGACCGCGAACGTGAGCGCATTGAAACGGTCGGGTCGGTCGAGGGTGATGATGCCGACGCCGTCCTTCTCTTCGTAGGAGAACGACTCGGGCGTGGGCATGGGAAGGGGGCGAAAATCGGGGTCGTTCATCACGGGTTCTCCTCGGGCAGCACGGCGAGGGCCTGAATCTCGACCTGAGCGCGATCCTCGACCAGCGCGGAGACTTGGACCAGCGCCATCGTTGGGTAGTGCTTGGGCATGAGGTCCCGGTACACGGCCCCCACGTCCTTGATGTTGCCCAGATAGCCCCGCTTGTCGGTGACGTAGATCGTCAGGCTGATGATCGCCTCGTGCGTGCCACCGGCGGCGTCGACCACATCGACGACGTTCTTGAGCGCCTGGCGGAACTGCGGGACGAAGTCGTCGGAGACGATGACCTCGTCGGTGCCCCAACCGATCATGCCGGCCACGGCGAGGAGCTGACCGCGGGCGGTCATACCGTTGGCGTAGCCTTTGGGGCGGGGCCAGTCTTCGGGAAGGATGGTGGTGCTCATGCGGTTTCGCCTCCGTCCAGGGGCAGGGCCGCACCCGTCATGGATGCGGCGGCGTCGGTTGCGAGATAGCCCACCAGCGCTGCAACTTCGCTCGGGGCGATGAGGCGCTGCATGGGTGAGAACGACTCGAGGCTCCTGCGGGCTTCGTCCTCGGAGCGGCCGGTCTTGGAGGAGATGTTTTCGACCGCGGAGGCCACGATGTCGGTGTCCGCGAAGCCGGGGCAGATCGCATTGACCGTGATGCCGGTGGGGGCGAGCTCCACCGCCATCGCGCGCGTCATCGATAGCAGCGCGCCCTTGCTCGCCGAGTACGCCGCGGTGAACTTGTAGCCCTTGAGCGCTGCGGTTGAGGCGATGTTCACGATGCGTCCCCAGCCGGCCTTCTTCATGCCCCCGATCACCGCACGGCACAGCTCGAACGGTGCGGTTGCATTCACGGTCATGCTCAGGCGCCACATCGCATCGTCGGTGCGGTGTGCGGGTGCGGAGGGCGCGACCCCGGCGTTGTTGACGAGAATCGAGGCTGCGGCGATACGCTCGCACAGCCGCGAGCGATCCTGGGCGCTCTCGAGGTCCGCGACGTGGATGGAGCCGCCGAGGCGTTCGGCGTGGGGCGCGAGCGAGTGTTCGCTCCGCCCGACCAGCAGCAGTTCGCAGTTCGGGGACAAGGCCTCCGCAATCGCCAGACCGATGCCTCGGCTGGCTCCTGTGATGACCGCGAGAGGCCGCTGTGGTCGCGCCATGCGGGCGAGTCTACCCGCGGCATCAGTCCTGCCCCCGTGAGAACTATCGCTCCGCGACGCTGCTCTGAACCATGGGCGTCGTCGCAAACAAGCCGATGTCTCGGACATGCACGACGTCTCCGGGCGCGGCGGATTCCAGGGCGAGAGACCACCGAGGCGCCGGGCCATTGGGGGTCCAGCGCAGCGGCTTGGACTGCCAGGTGCCGGCCCGCTCGTCCGGCGGATCGAGTTCGGCAACCACTTCGGCATCAGCGCGCAGCACCAGCCGAGCGTCGGGCGACACATGGGCGCGTGTCAGGGTGACGACCACGTCTTGGGGTCCGGCAGAGGGCAGGTACTCCGGTCCGAAGCGGAGCGCCTCGGCGGGCGTGACGACCAAGCTCAGTCCGGCGATCTCCGGCGGCGGTGTGAGGTCCGGCCGGTACCTGGACAGACCGCGGCCGGGGACCCAGAGCGTGGGCTCGAGCGGGTGCCCGAGGGTATGCTTGGGCCCCAGGGTCACCGCTCGCAGGCTCGACCAGTCGACGCCCCGGTCCGGATCCAACCACCGAACCTCCGCCAACCCTCCGTTGCTGCAGGGTGCCGATGGATGCCCGCGGTCCAGAGCTTCGATGCGAAGGAGCTCCGGGCTGTCGAGGATGAACGGACCCAGCGTGTCTCGGTGGCGAGTCGGCGCGCGGAGGCGACGAAGCGGAACCCCGCGTCCGTCGATTTGGATCGCGAGCTTGGCGTTGCTTCGGTCCGTCCCCGGCGTCATGACGAGCACCAGCGAGCCCGGCCCGAGGTTCTTCGGCAACCGCAGTTGCAACGGTCCGTCGCGCTCGAAGCAGACACCCGCCGCGATGCTCGAGAAGGACCCCTCGAGTTGAAGCGGTGTGGACCCGGCCAGCGGCCAGCGACGCTCCCCCGCGCGGCTGGGGTCGGCGCCCAGCCGGACGAGCACCATTCTGAGTTCATCGCGGGTGACCCGGCCGGGCATCGTACGCACCACGGGCGTGAGTCGGTCCGTGAACAGCTCGAACGCCGTCAGCTGCGTGGCGCGGAACGGCGGCGGCAGTCGGTCGTCGAACGCGGCGCGCGGTCTCTGCCCCGTACGCGGCCGTACGTGATGCGTGGCCTCGCCGAGCAACAGGTACACCGGCGGCGGCGCTTCACCCCGTGCGATCGGGCCCTCCAGGAGCAGTTCATAGGCCAACGCATAGGCGGCTTCTCTCCCGTGGTACGGCAGCACGTCGATGCCGTGGCGCATTGCGAGCGCACCCCCCACCTGGTTGAAGGTGTGTCCGTGGTGCCAGCCTTCGCCACCTGCGATCACGACGGCGCCGGGTTCGAGCGCATCGGCGATCGAGTCGACGAGCCGGTCCGCCCCTTCGAACTCTCGCAGCCGCACGGTCGGCGTTCGGATGAGCGGCACCGCGGTCGAGCTGAGCAACCCAGCGAGCGCCGCAAGCGTCCAGATGCGGCGAGGCCAGGTCGGGAGACGCTTGGCGACGCCGTGCAGCGTGGCGGTGCACAGCAAGGCCGCCGCCGGAAGGAGCTCTGGGGCGAGGTATCGCCCGTAGTAGAAGAGCCCCGCTGTGGGCAGGTTGCGCTGGGCGTACAAGAAGACCGTGGCGGTGAGCGTCGCCGCGATCGCCGTCAGCCACACGTCGCGCGAGCGTGTGAGCCGGACCCTCAGCGCCGCACCCGGCAACGCGAGAATGGCTCCCGCGATGACGAGCGGGCCGAACATCGCCCATGCGGGATCGAGACGGGCATGCGTGGTGTCCGGGGAGGTCCAACGCAGGACTCCGTAGAGCACCACCGCACCAAGCGTGAGCGCAGAGACCGTCGCAGGGAGGTAGCGCCGCAGGAAGGCGCGGCGAGGGCCGTCGTCCTTCCGGTCGAACCAGAGCGCATCGATGCTCGACCACGCGATACCTAGACACGCAGCTCCGAGCACGAGCGTCCAGGGGGAGCGCAGCCAGGTGACATGCAGCTGCTTGTTGAGCTCGTCGGCCAGATACGGGAACGTGGTGCCGGCATGCGCGAGGACGCCGCTCATGAGCACCGTCAGGTAGACGAGGACGGGGCGCCGGCGCTCTGAAGCGTGACCGGGAAGCAGCCACAACACGGCCAACAGCAGGGGCGCCGTGAGCCATGCGTTGCCGCGGACCCACGCGGTGGCGCCAAGCAACAACGCCGCGCGGTGAAGCCCTCTCATGTTGTGGTCGGGGCATCGGACGACCGACAACACGGCGGCCCACAGCAGGAGGCTCGTGGGGGTTTCGGTCAGCGGGGTGCGATGCACCCAGATCGCCAATGGCGTGGCCGCGACGATCAACGCCGCAACCGATGCCCAGCCGACGGACCGCAGCACGCGACGCGCCACGAAGAACAGCACGAGCACGAGCAAGAAGGACTCGAACACGACGATGCCGTGCATCGCGTCCGGTCCAAGCACCATCCCTGTGACGGCCAGCTGCGCGGGATGCAGGTGGAAGAACTGCGGGGCGACCAGGCCTTGGTCGCGGTCGACCAGGTACCAGCCGGGTCGGTAGCTTCCTTCATACGTGTCCTCCCGCCACGCCTCGATCCGCTTGGGGACCACACCCAACACGTCGCCCGGACCGGCTCGCGTGCCGCGGTCTTCGCTGGCGCGGGTCAGGATCGGATCATGGTGCGTGAAGCCGCCCGTACGCAGGAGCTGTGCGGCGCGGAGAGTGTACGTGCCCTGGTCACGGCCTGCGAGGGAGTAGTCGGCAGCCGGTAGTCGGAGTCCAACCGCCAACAGTCCGATCGCCAACGGGAGCCAGATTCGGCCGAGCCGCGGCGCGGGGCGGCTGACGCTTCGCTCGCCCTGCCAGGGCCAGAGCATCGCGGCGAGGGTGAAGCATGCGAGCGTGATCGAAACCGGATCGAAGAGGCCGAACATTCCCAGCAGCACCGCCGCCATGCCGACGTAGGTCAGCGCGACGACGGCGCACAAGGTCCACTGCTCGAGGCGATCTCCGTGACCCTCCTCCCGCGTCGCGCGAGCGAGGATCGAGGCCATCACCGCGACCGGACCAAGGGCAACCCAAAGCATGAAGGAGACCCTCGGTGGCGAGGACTACTCGCCGAGCAACGAGAAGCTGTCGCGCGATTCGATCGCGGGGGTGGTGGGTCTGTCGGGTGCCGGATCGGCCGTGGTCGGGGAGAACTCCGCGCCGTCGCACGCCACCACGGCGAGGTCGAGCGCGAACGACGGGAGCGCGCGCGACACCATTGTGTCGACCTAGTAGCACAACCTCGAAGGGCGTTCGGGGCGGCCCGTTTCACGGCCCTGTGGGGTTCGAAACGGGGGACTCCTCACGGGTACGCCAGTGGCCGCCGGGCCTTGCGTGCAAACCCGTTCGCACTTGGTGATCGCGCAGCAGATGCACTGGCAACCTGGCGGCATCCTTGGCATAGTCCGCCCGCGGTGCGTGAGCGCTGCAACCCCCCAAGAACAATGCGTGCGAGCAGGTGATGGCGTGAGGCCGGTCGCCGTGCCGCACATGCGCGAGTGAGATCCGGAGCAAACATGGTCACGTACATGGACGGAAAGTGGTTGGACGACGCGGACGCAACGGTAAGCGTGCGGTGTCGAGCGCTCAACTACGGCATGGGCTGCTTCGGCGGCGTTCGGGGCTACCTCGCCGATGATGGCAAAGAGGTGTTCGTGTTTCGGCTCGATGCCCACGTCCGCCGGCTCCAACACTCGGCAAAGATTCTTCACCTGCGCCTTCCCGGCGACGTGAACGAGGTCTCGCAGATCCACTTGGAGCTGCTGCGCCGCAACGAGGTGCACCACGACGTCTACATGCGCCCGCTGCTGATTCACAACAGCAACGAGTTGGCGCCCGTGCTCGATATCGAGTCGAGCTCGTTCATCATCTTCTCGATGCCGCTGAAGCGGTACATCGACAAGGACGCCATCGACGTCTGCATCAGCTCCTGGCGCCGGGTTCGCGACAATGCGATCCCCTCGCGGACCAAGCCGACCGGCGCGTACATCAACAGTGCGCTGGCCCGTCGGGAGGCGTTCGACAACGGATTCGACGAAGCCATCTTCCTGACCGAAGACGGCAAAGTGTCCGAGGGCAGCGCCGAGCACATCTTCATCATCCGCGACGGCACGTTGTTCAGTCCGCCGAGCACCGAGGACAACCTCGATGGCATCACCCGCCGTACGCTCATCGAGTTGGCGACCGAAGACCTCGGCCTGAAGTTCCAGGAGCGGTCGATCGGTCGCAGCGAACTCTACGTGGCCGACGAGATGTTCCTGTGTGGCACCGGCGCCCAGGTCACCCCGGTCCGCACCGTCGACCGACGGGCACTCGGTGACGGCAACGGGGACGTGGGTCCCCACACCAAGAAGATTCAGCAGCACTTCCAAGACGTCGTGCACGGCCGCGTCGAGCATCGTCGTAGCTGGCTGACCCCCGTCTGGGGCTGAGCTTCGCGTGGCCGAGTCGTCGCCCCCCTCCTTGGGCCTGCACCCCATCGTTCGGGCACGGTGGGCCATTGTGGCTGTGTTCGTGGCGCTGTGCGCCTGGCTGGTGCCGGGTGTCTCCGCTCTCCGGCACGACGACGACGTCCTGGCATTTCTCCCTCCCGACCACCCTGACGTCATCACGTTTGGTGATGTCGCGGACCGGTTCGGGATGCTCGAGGTCGGGCTCGTCGGGCTGCGACATGGAGGAGACGACCTCCTCGTGCCTGCAACGACCGAGTCGGTTCGGTCCTTGGGGGTCTCGGTCTCCGAGCTCCCCGGCGTTCGGCTCGTGCTGTCCTACCCCGATCTGCCGGACCCGCGGGTCGAAGGCGAGACGCTGGTCGTCGAGCCGCTCGTTCCCAAGGGCACCGCGGAGGCTGTGGACATCCGCACCCGGGTGCTGGGCAACCACAACGCGGTCGGAAACCTTGTCTCCAAAGACGGGACAGCCGCGGTGCTGCTCGTCTACCTGCTCCCCACCGACGACGCGGCGGCGCGGGCAGAAAACCTGCAGGGCATCCGGACACTCGTAGAGGAACACTGGGACGGAGAATCCCACTTCGGCGGCGGCCCGTTTGCCCAGAGCACCGCGGCGCTCTCGAGCCGCGACGACATCGAGCGCCTGTCCCCTGCGGTCATTGGTGTGCTCGTGCTCGCCTCGGCCCTGCTGCTGGGAAGCCTCAGCGGCGCCGCGATCAACCTCGTCGTCACCGCGCTGGGAGTCGGGCTCGTCGTGGGCGCGCACGGTCGGTTCGGGGAGCCACTGACGATCGTCAGCAGCACGACCCCGGTCATGATGGTGGCTTTGGGCGGTGCCTTTGGCATGCACATCATCGCCGGCTTTCAACGACAAGTTGGAACCTCGCTGGAGCGGGCCTCCGCCACCGTTCGGGAGCTTCTGGTCCCTGTCGTGCTCTCGGGGATCACCACCGCGACGGCGTTCTTTGCGTTGCTGGCGATGCCGCAGGTGCCGATGCAGCGCTTCGGTGTGGTCGCTGGCGCTGGCGTGTTGCTGCTCTTGTTGCTGGCGCTGTTCGTCCTTCCGGCTCTCCTGTCACTGCTGCCTCAACGGGCGCTTCCGTCGAAGGCCGATGCGCGCCGCGGCTTGCCCTTCGTGCCACCTCCGTGGGTGTTGGCCGTGCTCGGGGTGGCCGGACTTGCCCTGTGCGCCACGCTGGCACCGGACCCCGACACCCGAAACGTCTTCGACAAGGACAGCGAACCCGGCCGTGCCGATGCGTTCCTGGCCGAGAACTTCGGTGGGTCGCAGTTCGTGCAGATCGCCATCGAAGGTGACCTCCAAGAGCCCGCAGTGTTGCGGTCGATTCGAGGGATCACGGAGTCGCTCTCGGCGATGGACGGCATCGCTGAGGTTCGCAGCCTGCTCGATCCTGTCTCGATGCTGACCGAGGGGTTTGGCGGTCGATACGGTGTGCCCTCGACGCCCGGTCGTGCCCGCCGGGTGGTCAGCAACCTCGCCGACCAGGCGCCGATGGCCCAGTTGATGACGCCCGACCAAGAGGGCGCCATCGTGCACATCAAGCTCAAGCCGGCTTCGAGCGAGGAGATGCAGGCCACCACCGCTCAGATCCGGGCGGTCGTGGATGCGGCCCGGGCTCGGATGCCCGGCGGCGAAGTCCGGGTGGCGCTCGCAAGCGTGCCCGAAGTGGCCGCGGCGCAGCGTGAGGTGGTCCGTGCGCGGGTGGAGCGGTTGCTCGGCACGCCGTTCGACGAGGCTGGGTTGAGCAAGCTGCAGGCGGTCGACGCGGCCGATCCGGCACTGTCGAAAGAACTCGCCGCCACCAGGATGCGCGCGCTGGGTACCGACGAGGTGATCGAGCCCCTCGAGGCTTCCGAGTACGAGTCTGTCCCGCTGGGTGCGCTGGCGACCAAGCGGGGCAAAGACCTCGAGGCGCTGCTGCGCAAGCACCTGCCGACACTCGTCGCCTCCGATCCCGAAGGGGTGACGTTCGCTGCCGAACAGCTCGGACAATGGGTCGATGAGTTGCTCGAGCGCTACCGCGTTACGGCCGCATGCACATCGCTCGGCCTCGAAGGTGCCAACCCGCCCGGGCCTGAGCAGCCAGCGCAGGCCCCGGACGCGATGGGGTTTGAGGACGAGGAGGCGCCAGCGCCCAAGCCCGTCGGACCCTGCGGCGAGTTGCTCACCGTCCTCTCAGAGTTGCAAGACGCCGAGTGGACCGCCCCCGCGGACGCACCGGACGACGTCGTGGTGCGCCGGTTGCCCGTGTCGCTGGCGGTCACGGGCCAACCCGTCATCGGTCAGGCGTTTGCCGAATCCGTCTACGAGAGTCTGGGGATCTCCACGCTCGTGAGCCTGGGTGCTCTCGCGCTCACCCTGCTGCTTGCCGGTCACATTCGGGCGCTCGTTCCTGCGGTCTGGACGCTCGCGATCACCGGCGGGACTCTGGCGCTGCTCGGTCAGCCGATCAGCATCGGCACCAGCATGGTGTCGTGCATCGCGCTCGGGGCCGGGGTCGACTTTGCGATCCACCTCGGCGTGCGCGCACGGAACGAAGGCGGGGATGGACAGGCGGCTGTCGATGCGCTCGGCGGTGTCGTGCTCATGACAGGTGTCCAGCTCGCGGCCGCATTCTCGGTGCTGATGGCCTCTCGCATGCCTCCACTGCGCGACTTCGGGGTTGGCTTGGCGATCGGACTGCTCGTCGCAGCAGCTGGGGCTGTGTGGTTGACGCCTCGACTGTTCCGCCGTTGATCTTGGATGTGCCCGAGATCACCGTGTGGGCATTTTTTCCTTCGGTATCATGCAGTTGAATCATTTTTTCGACGTTGGGAAGCAATATCTCGCCCTCGGGCGCGTCGAAGAACCGGCTTACGCGGGGCAACCGCCCCGGTACACTCTGGAGACCTCCCCGATGAAGAGAACCTTGTTCGCTGCCGCGCTCTGCCTCTCCTGTCTCGCGACCGGCTTCGTTGCTGGTCCCGTTGCTGCAGCTCCGGTGCCGGCCGCCTCGATGGCGCCCGCCGACGCAAACAAGATCCTCGCGGAGATCGATCGCCGCGCCAACGCTTTCAAGGACCGGCAGTACACCGCGTCGATGAAGATCATGAAGGGTGGCGAGCTGAGCAAGACGTTGACCTTCGACTCGAAGATGCGGGGGCTGCAGAAGCAGTACATCCACTTCACGGCGCCGGGCGATGTCGCGGGCATGAAGATCCTCATGCAGGACACCAAGACGCTGTACGTCTACCTGCCCGAGTTCAAGAAGGTCCGACGCGTGGCCGCCCATGCGATGGCCCAAGGCTTCCTCGGTGGCGAGTTCACGTATCAGGACATGACCGAGGTCCTGCTCGCCGCTTTCTACGACGCCGTTGTCGGTGGCCGTGATGGAACAGAGACAACGCTGCAACTGACCCCCAAGGAGGGGAACGAATCTGGCTGGTCTAGGATCGACGTCGTCATCGACTCGACCAAGGGCGGCGTTACAAAGATGCGGTACTACGATGGCGCCGGAAACCACGTCCGGACGCAGAGTCGCGAAGACTGGAAGAAGGTGGGCGGCGAACTCATGCCCACCAAGGTTTCGATGGCCAACCTGAAGACGGGCGACACGACCGTCATCGAGTTGACCGACGTCCGGGTGAACGAAGGCGTCGAAGACGACCAGTTCTCCCGGCGGCAGTTGCTCCGCTGAGCACCCACGGGATTCTTTGAGCACGGCAGTCCTCTCTCTCCTCGCCCGACTTCTCCTCCCGACCGCTGCGACTGCAGCGGGGGTGGCAGACGCCCCCGCTCCGGACTCCGATGCCGAGGACCCGGCCGCGGATGTCGCCGAGGACCGGCCAGTGGAGTCGGGTTCTGCGGTGGATGATGGCGATGTCGCTGCACCTGCGCCTGACGATGCACCAGAGCCGGAGCCCGCAGCCGAGCCCGGCCAGGACCCCACATCTGGATCCAACCCGAGCGATCGCCCGGAGCCCTCCGCCCCGGATCCGGCGGCCGAAGACGCCAAGCCGGACGACGGCGAGCTGTCGATGGACGACATCTTCGGGACGGACGCGACCCTCGAGGGCGTCGAAGGTACCGACACGCCGGCGGAGAACGGGGCTTCCGCACCCACTGCACCGCCTGCTCCCGAGCGAACTCGGCGAGCGGCGAAGGACGCCAAGGACGACCTCGACTTCAACTTCCGGGTGGTGACGTCTGCCTACTTCGACGTCGCGGGCGCGGAGCAGCGGGCGTTCAGCCGCAATGAGAACCGTCTGGAGTTCACGCTTCGGTACTCCCCAAACGACCACATTCAGCTGGTCGGCAACGTGGAGCCCGTGTTCCTTGGGGTTGCGCAGGCGCAGTACCTCGACGACCTGGCGACGCGGCAGTTGCTCACGCCGTTTCACGTCGAGTCCGACGCGGCGTACGTCGCGGTGTTCGACCTGCTGCCCAAACTGGACCTGAAGGTCGGTCGCCAGATCGTGCAGTGGGGCACGGCGGATCGGTTCAACCCCACCAACAACATCAACCCCGACGACCTCGAGGACCGGCCGTTGTTCACGGAGCCGATCGCCAACCAGATGGTGGTCGTCGACTTTGCACCGCTGGATGACAAGCTATGGTTCGAGGCCGTCTACGTCCCGCTGTTCTATCCGGCGTTGCTCCCACCCTCGGCCGCCGCCGGCCTCGAAGACCCCCAGTCGCCGGTGCCGTTTGCCCGAGAGTCGGACGTCGCGAAGATCGAGGAGCTGCAGGCAACCCTCGACATCACGCCAAGCCTCGTCCCGACCGTCGTGGGCACCGTGCGCATGCCGAAACGACGGTTCTCCGACGGCCAAAGCGCGATCAAGCTGGGAACCTCGCTCGGCGGCGTCGATGCATCGATCTCGTACTACAACGGTCGTCACGACATCCCGACGCCACTGCGCGTGGACTCGGAGACCAAGAACCCGCCGGTGGGACCGGTGACGGATGAGGAGTGCTGCTACCGCTCCGACGTCTTGCTCAACTATCCGCGGATGCAGGTGTTGGGTCTCGACTTCGCAACCCAGCTGCCGTTCTTGGGCGACATGGGCCTGTGGGGGGAGGGCGCGCTGTTCTTCCCGACGGCGCAGGAGCTGCGGATCGAGTTTCCGATTCCGGTGGACGTGACCCCCGATGACGACCTACTCAACCCGGTCGACCAGCTTCGGGGCCCAGCGATCGACAGTCGTCCGTACATCAAGGCCACAGCGGGCTTCGACTACACGTTTGGCAAGCACGTCTATGTGCAGGCGCAGTACTTGCGAGGCTTCATCGACGAGTTCGGTGCCGATCACATCGGCAACTACCTCGTCGGTGGCACGGAGTTGGTCTTCTTTGGCCGACACCTGCTCTTCCGGGCGTTCGGCGTGGTCGACTTCCCGACCGGACCTCGGGACAACGGCTCGTACGTCATCTATCCCGAGCTGGTCGTCGTGCCCCCTTGGGGCAGCATCACGTTCGACATCGGGAGCTTCTTCCTGATCGGCGAGGACGACACGAAGTTCGGCCAACCCGCGGCTGGGAGCTCGATCGTCTTCACCAAGGTGACTGGCGCCTTCTGAGGCCGTTGGGGCTCGATGGGGTAGACTCGCCCCGTGACCGCCGACCGTAGCGAGACGGGCGGCCTACGGTCCGTCCTGCCTTGGGTCGTACTGGGGGGCGGAGTCTTTGCGGGGGTTTCCCTGCTGCTGATCCTGACCGCCGACGACCCCGCCGACCGCGAAACCGAGCCGGCCCAGGCGTCCGCACGCTTGGATGTGGGCGCGCCCGATGGGCCGAAACTCGACGTTCCACCGACCGCCGAGCCCGATCCCGAAACGCCGACGATCCCCGAGCCCACGGACCCGGCCGCTGGTGACCTCACCGGAGAGGACCTCGAAGACGAGCGCAAGGCGGTCGGCGAGGTTCCGCCCGGCGGCCTTCCCAAGGTTCCGGCGGTGGACATTCCCGACGCGAGAGTCGACCACGTCGAGGGCAGCCGCGATTGGATCGTGCATGCGGTTGTGGGCCGGGAGACCATCGACCAGATCGCGTACCGCTACGGCGTCAAGCCGAAGTCATTGCGCCTGTGGAATGGCATCAACGCGTCGGCGGCCCGAGCCAAGCGCGGGTCGAGGCTGCGGGTCAAGGCGCGGAAGATTCCGCCGGAGCGCGTCGAGTTGCAGTACGTCGTCCGGCCAGACGACAGCTGGGCTGGCGTGGGTGTGCGCTACGGGGTCGACTCCAACGAGTTGCGTGCGCTGAACTGGACCGACGGTCCCCAGCTTCGGGTCGGTCAGATCCTCCGGATGTGGGTCGACCCCGTGCTGTTTCACTGGGTCGCGACCGAGGATGACGATCCCACCAAGGTTCGGCCTGGGGCTGTCGGTGTCGGTCCGCCGCAGTCCGGGACGCTCGTCAACGGAGTGCAGCTCCCCAAGAACGACTTCTACCGACTGCGGCTCCCACCGTCGTCGTACGGGACGACGTACGCCGTCGAGGCGGTCCTTCGGGGAATCGTGCTGTTCGAGGCCCGTGCGGACTACGACCGGGCCCTGACGTTCGGGTCGATGAGCTGGCGTCACGGTGGGACGCTGACCGGACATGTCTCCCATCAGAGCGGCCGCGACCTCGACATCGCGCTTCCGCTCCTCGAAAAGCACCCTCAGGGGGTTCCGATCACCCCCGAGCGCGTCGACTGGGAGGTGACTTGGAAGCTCGTCACGGCGATGTTCGACACCAAGGATGTTGTCGTGGTGTTTCTCGACTACGACCTGCAGGAGCCGCTGTACAAGGCGGCCGCTCGCTTGGGTGCGACGGCCGAGGAGCGGAAGCGGTATCTGCAGTATCCGCGGGGCCCGAAGGCGCCAGGGCTGCTCCGGCATAGCCCCGGACACACCTCGCACGTCCACATCCGTTTTGCGTGTGGACCGTACGAGATGGAATGCGCCGACAACTCGCTCGGCACCGAAGCCGAATAGGCGCGCTCAGGCCTCGAAGACGCTCGCGTCGCCGCCGATGCTGCGGACGAGCAGTGCCATGGACTGGCGTTGCATCGGAAGCAGCTCTTCGAGGTCCTCGCCGATCACCTTGGCGACCTCGAGCAGCGCCGCGCGCGTTTCGTCCGAGCCTTGCTGCGCCATCTCCATGAACGTCACGGTGCAGTCGTCATCGCCCTCGCCGAACGTGTTCACGATGCGAATGACTGCCATCTCGGCCTTGATCGGCGCACGGGCGTACAGCCCCGGCAGACCCGTGAGCAGTGCGGACAAGTACGCATCGTCCATGCCCTCCGCGAGGAAGAACACGCTCAGCAGGACGCCGTACAGGTCGTCGTCCTCCAAGACGCCGAGCAGCTGCGGCAGATCGTCCGGAGTCGAGATGCCCTCGAGGCGCTCGATCAACGCGGCCGTACCGGGCGGAAGCTCTTCGCCCGCCGGGGTCGCTGCCGCACTGGAAAGCGCGCCGAGGATCTCCTCAACGTTCTTTTCACGCGACTGAGGCTTCGCGGAAACGGGCTTTTCTGCGACGGGCTTTTTTGCGACGGGCTTCTTGGCGGCGACGGGCTTCTTGGCGGCGACGGGCTTTTTGGCGGCGGTCGTCTTCTTAGCGTCAGCCGTCTTCTTAGCGGCGACGGGCTTCTTGGCCGCGGTCTTCTTCTTGGAAGCAGGCTTCTTGGAAGCAGGCTTCTTGGCAGCGACAGGCTTCTTGGCCGCGGTCTTCTTCTTGGCCGCGGGCTTCTTCTTGGCCGCGGGCTTCTTCTTGGCCGCGGTCTTCTTCTTGGAAGCGGTCTTCTTCTTGGCCGCGGGCTTCTTCTTGGCCGCGGTCTTCTTCTTGGAAGCGGTCTTCTTCTTGGAAGCGGTCTTCTTCTTGGAAGCGGTCTTCTTCTTGGCCGCGGTCTTCTTCTTGGCCGCGGTCTTCTTCTTGGAAGCGGTCTTCTTCTTGGCCGCGGTCTTCTTCTTGGCCGCGGTCTTCTTCTTGGCCGCGGTTTTCTTCTTGGAAGCAGTCTTCTTCTTGGAAGCGGTCTTCTTCTTGGAAGCGGTCTTCTTCTTGGAAGCGGTTTTCTTCTTGGAAGCAGTCTTCTTCTTGGAAGCAGTCTTCTTCTTGGAAGCAGTCTTCTTCTTGGAAGCAGTCTTCTTCTTGGAAGCGGTCTTCTTCTTGGAAGCAGTCTTCTTCTTGGAAGCGGCCTTCTTCTTGGAAGCGGTCGAGCGACGCGAGCGGGCCGGGGACTTGGCGGGCACGAACTCGTCTTACGCGATCGCTGCTGCCGCATGCAACCGTTGCGGACGCGCGAGGCTGGTCGCGGTATTGTTGAGGCATGGCTTCACGCACGGTGGTCGACTCGGTCGAACGAGTCGAGGGTCCACCAGACAACGTCGATGCGCTCGAGACTGCGCTGGCCGCACTTCGCGAGCGCCATCCCGATGTGGTCCTGCGTCGCTACCTCGCCCACATTCCCAAGGTCGATTCGTCCGCCTATCTCGCCCCAACGGCAGCGCTCATCGGGGATGTGTCGATCGGGCGCAGGGCCAGTGTCTGGTACGGCTGCGTCCTGCGGGGGGATGTGAACCGCATCGAACTGGGCGAGGACAGCAACCTCCAAGACGGCACCGTGGTTCACCTCGGGGACAACGACCCGACGATCATCGGCCCGGAGGTCGTGGTCGGACACCGCGCTGTGGTCCATGGGTGCACCATCGGCGGGGGGACGCTGGTGGGCATCCAGAGCTCGATCCTCGACGGCGCGGTGATTGGCGAGGGCTCGATCATCGGCTCCGGAGCTGTGGTGACGGCCGGGACGAACGTTCCGCCCCGGAGTCTGGTGCTCGGCATCCCGGGGAAGGTCGTGCGTACCCTGACCGCCGCCGACGAGGCGTTCCACCGCCAGCTTGCGGGCAAGTACGTGCGTCTGGCTCACAACCACCGGGCCGGCTGACGGCCGCGAGGCGGTCCTGGCTGGGTCGGTCAGCGCCCGGTGTCGGTGCCGGTCGACGTGCTGCTCGACGAGCCCGTGTCGCTCCCGCCGGACGTCGAGCTGATGTCGGTGTCGGTGTCACCTCCGCCGCTGCTCGAGGTCGATTCCGCGGGTTCGGGCGCGCAGAAGCCGTCGACGGGGTTGCATCGCAGTCCCTCGCAGCAGCCGTCGTCGTCGCGACACGCCCGAGCGAGATCGCCAACGTCCACGCACTCGGTGACGCACGCAGCCTCCTCGATGGTTCCCGAGCCGGAGTCATAGGCAGCGACGCAGAACGGAGCCGAGGTCTCGGCACATTCGCTGCTCTGCGTGCAGCCCAGCGGCGCCGAGAACGTCGTCTCGGACGCGGGGTCGCCCGTGGTCGAGCTGCTTGTCGCGGTCCCGGCATCGTCATCCGCCGGCGGCGGATCGGCAGCCGCGCTCGGACACGCACACACCATCCACAGACCGCACCATATCGGGGCAAATCGACCCACCGATCCCGAGAGTGCCGCGTGCTTGTCTCTCACGCAAGGCAGGAGCGAGCGCCCATGTCCTGCTACCTTTGGCTTCCGTGAGCTGGACCCACCGACGCTCCGCCCGAAAGGGCACGCGGCCCGCGATTCCGTCGAGCTTGCAGCCGGACGATCGAGAGCTCCGGATGGCCCGGGGGGATTTCGACCCGGGGGCACAGGTCGGCCACGCGAAGGTCTTCGACATCGTCGCGCACATCGGCGAGGGCGGGATGGGTCGAGTCTACAAGGCGTTTGACCCGGTGATGGACCGGTACGTCGCGATGAAGGTCCTCAAGGCCGACGTGCCGGCCAACGAACGGGAGCGCTTTCGGCGGGAAGCCGTGATCGCAGCGAACTTCTCGCACCCCAACCTGCCGCGGGTGCTCGACCGCGGGACGGTGGAAGCACAGGGGCTGGAGTGGATGACCCTCGAGTTTCTCCGTGGGCGTGACCTCGGGGCGATCATTGATCACAACCGCAGGGTCGCGCTGCCGCTGGTGGTCGACATCTTCTCGCAAACGCTCGATGCCCTCGACTACATGCACACCCGCGGGATCGTCCACTGCGACGTGAAGCCCGACAACATCTTCATCACGCGCGATCCCTACGACCGACGGTTGGTGATCGTGAAGCTGATCGATTTTGGCATCTGTCGCCAGGTCGACGAAGAGGCGCCGCCACGGCTCATGGGAGACCCGCGGTACATGAGCCCCGAGCAGACCTATCTGGGGCGGGCGCTCGACGGGCGGGCCGACCTCTACGCGCTCGGGCTGACGTTGTTCGAAACGCTGGTGGGCCTACACCCGTTCCCCGGCGCGGACGACGTCGAACCGGTCGATCTGCTTCGCATGCAACGTTCCCACACCGTGCCCAGCCTCCAAGAGGTGCTCCCCGAGCTGCCCGACGAGGTTGCGGCGGCACTCGACGGCATCATCGTGGCGGCCTGCGCGAAGGAACCTGAAGAACGCTTCAGTTCGCCCAAGGCGATGAAGATGGCACTGAGCCAAGTCCTGGCGCGGTGATCCGCGCCGAGCTAGGGCGGATCACCGCGGCGCCCCACGACGTGGATTCGCGGCGATGGGTGCTCTACCCTTGGGACGTGCTCAGTCTCGCTCGTACCTCGTCTCTGTGCTCTTGCCTCGTGCTTCTGGTCGCTGGCGCGTGCGGTGACGACGGCGGTGGCGAGACGGGATCGGGAGCGACGGGTACGGTGGCGGGCAGCTCCAGCGAGTCGTCCACAGGGCCCGGCGGCCCAACGACGGCAGGGTCGTCCAGCACCACGGGGGTGACGACGGTGGTCGATTCGTCGACCACCGATGACTCCAACGGGACCTCGCCGATGGGGGAGTGCGTGCTGTGGGAGGCGGACGATTGCGGCGAAGGGCGCAAGTGCATGCCCTACTCGTTGGAAGACGACAGCGTGCCCGATGAGATCCGATGCTGCGACGCGGTCGAGAACCCGGCACTCGATGGAGAACCGTGTGAGGGCGTCGACTACAACGGCAGCTGCCTGGACAACTGCGAGCCCGGCAGTATGTGCGTGCTGGATGACGAGGATTCGCTCACGGGATTGTGCCGCAGTTTTTGCGACCCTGCGGGCAACGACTGTGACCCCGACCAGACCTGCAAGGCGTTCTTCGAGCTGTTGCTCGCCGTGCCCAACATCCCGACGTGCATGCAGCAGTGTGACCCGCTGGTCCAGAACTGCTCGCCGCCGGGTTGGCACTGCATCCCAGACACCCCGACCGAGTCCGGGCAGAGCGGCTTCCTGTGCTCGCCACCACCTCCGAGCCCGCCCCGAGGAATGTTCGAGCCCTGCGCGCTCGCCAACCAGTGCGAGCCGGGGTTGGTGTGCGTGACCGACGACCGCGTTCCCGGATGCACATTCGCCTCCTGTTGCACGGCCTTTTGTGACCTCAGCGAAGGCGACAGCGTCTGTCAGGATCTGGATCCGAACCTGGAGTGCACCGACTGGATGTCTCCGGACCCCGAGTGGCAGGAGGTCGGTGCCTGCACGCTGCCTCAGTAGCCGGACCGCTAGGGCGCGAGCATGATCATGCTCGCGTCCCACAGCACGTGGCAAATGAGGACGGCCGCCCATGATCGGGTTCGGACCGCGAGGGCGCTCCAGAGCAATCCGGCGAGGAAGGCGGCCACGACGAGAATCGGAGGCCCGGTGGTCGCGTGTGCGATCGCAAACGCCAACCCGCCGGTGAACACGGCACCCGCTGGCCCCAGACGCCGGACCAGGCCTAGGGTGATCCCGAAGCGCCACACCAGGTCCTCCGCCCCCGCGATGAGGAACAACATCAGGCCCGTCGCGCCCACCGGCCACGCTGTGGCCCAACCATAGACCTCGCTCGCGCTGGCCATCAGCTCCGGAGCAACGACGCGCAGTCCCGCGGTGACACCGAGGGCTCCGGCGAGCATGACGAGCGCCGCTGCAATGCCAGCGCCCAGGTCTCGGGCCCGCACGCGCATCCAGCGTCGCAGCGGAGCTTTGGTCGCGAGCAGCCCCGCGACGAGGCCGCCTTCGATTGCGAGCATACGAAGCCACAGTTCCTCGATCAGCCAGGGTCCCAGGATGAGGGCGATGACGGCGAGCACGGGGAACCACAGCGGCACCGACCACCGCTGGGCATCGCGACGATCCGCTGCGCTTGGAAGCAGCCGCACACTCGGCGGCTCAATTGTCGTTTCCGCGACCTCCCGGATACGTTGCGCGGTGAGAGCCCGGGGGGCGAATCCGAGGTGCGCACGGGCCTGCGCGTGGTCTCCGTACAAACCATCGATCAACATCCCGAGCTGGGTGGGCGTGATCGGAGGGTGGGGAAGGAGGCGCTGCATCACGCCCGCCGCGGCGCGCATTACAGCGGCGGGCATGGGGACGACCCATGTGGGGAGTTCGAGTGCGGATCCAACGGTTCGGACGAGCTCGGGTAGACTCACTCGGTCGGGCCCGACGATGTCGATCGTGGCTCCGTACGTGGACGATGCGGCCAGTGTTCGGACGACGGCGTCTGCCACATCCTCGACATCGACGGTTTGCAGCGGTCCGGTGGGGCCGCCGGGCGCGACGAAGACCGGGGCCAGTGTGACGAAGCGGACCAGGTTCGACAGCATCGCGTCACCGGGCCCGTAGACGAGACCCGGGCGAAGCAGGGTCCAGTCGTGGTCGCTGCTGGCCACGCGCGCTTCCCCGTCGCGCTTGGTGCGGTGGTATGCGCCGTCGCTCCCGTCGGGACGGACGACGGACACGTGTACGAAGCGCTTCACCCCCAAGGCGTGGGACAGCTGCAGCAAGTGCTCGACGGCCCGGACATGGGCGGCTTCGAAGGTGTTGGTGCCGCGCTCGATGGCGATGCCGACGAGGTTGACCATCGCGTCGATCCCCGCGAATCGGGAGGGGTCGGGGGGCTCGGAGCCGACGTCGGCCGGGATGTGCGTCACGTCCTGCGGCAGGCCCCCGCGGGTTCGGGAGACCGCGACGATGTCGTGGCCGGCGGCCCGCAGCGCGGCCACGACGACGGTTCCGATGAAACCGCTGGCACCCGCAACGAGGACTTTCATGGCGACTCGAGCAGCCGCAGCACCTCGTGCGCGCAGCCCCACGACAGGGTCACCCCGGCGCCCCCGTGGCCATAGTTGTGAATGATGACGCGGTCCGCGGTGGGCTCTCGCTCCAACCGTACGTCGTGTCGACCGGGCCTCAGCCCCACGACCACGGCCCGCCGGGCGGCGGACCGCAGCCGCGGGTCGAGCTCTGCACAGCGCTCGACGATGGCATCGGCTTCGCTCGGTCGCACGCGCAGGTCGTCGTCATGCTCGGTGGCGGTCCCGCCGAGGACGATGTGGTCGCCACGGGGTACGGCGTAAGCGATGCCACCTCCATCGTGCTCGTCCAGCAGCACATGCTCGAGGCCCGGGTTGTCGACATGGACCAGTTGGCCGCGAATGGGGTGCAGCGCCGCGTCGTCGCAGAGGGTTCGCGCACCCAGTCCGCAGCAGTTGATGACCGGTTCGGTACCGCGAAGATCGTCGAGGGATCCGACATGCTGGGTCTGCACGACCCCGCCGGCATCGTGAAGACGCTGCATCAAGTAGGGCAGGTAGCTTCGGGTGTCGATCACCGGGGCGTCAAAACTCCAGCCGTGGGCGAACCCGGGCGGAGCATCCGCGGGGTCGATCGCGACAAGGCCGCGGACCGCGTCCGCCCACCAGGGGCGGGGCAGGGGATGTCGGGCGAAGTCGAACGCCCGGCGCATCGAAACCCCCGCTGCGGGGACCGAGCACAGCCGGGCGAACTGCTGGTAGGAGGCGACGGCACGTTGCACCGAGCGCTCGGAGGGCGGGGTGCGGTACGGGTACCAGAACGCAGCTGCGACGTTGGACGTGGTCTCCGGCGGGAGTGAGGCGGCGAGTACCTGTACCGCGTGGCCGGTCTCGGCGAGAACGGTCGCAGTCGTGAGCCCACAGACGCCTGCGCCGAGCACGATCACGGCGCGCACCGTAGCACCGTTCGTCGACCACGAGACGTCCTCGTGGGCTCGCCCAAGCGGGGCCAGCCGACACCGGACGGCCTCTCCAGGCTGGGGTATGCTGGCGCCGCTCGCGATGAGTCTCTTGCCCAAGCGCCCGCTCCACCTCCCGCGACTGCGCACCTATGTGCCCGAGCCGTCGGACCCGAAGATCTTCTGGTTCAACAGCGAACGGGCCGACATCCTCCAGGACGTCGTCCGGCGGATCATGGAGCGGTACGCGGCCGATGACTCCGTCGAATTTGTGATCGGCGATGCCGCCTATCACGAGATTCGCCGACTCGAGAACCGCACCGATGAGGCCGGCCGCAAGGGGCTGGAGTATTGGCGCGGGGTCATTCGTCGGGTGGGTCGGATGTCGTCCGAAGGAAAGTACGAGACCCTGCGTGAGATCTCGATGCGCATGGCCAAGGACGTGGCCGGCAACTTCGATCCGCGGGTCTACAAGTTCGCCGCACGTGCGGTTCCCGGACTGCTCACGGGCGTGATGAACCCATCGCGTCTGATGCGGAACGCGCTGGACTCGGGCACGCGGCTCGACGAACTCGTGTCCGTGGAAGGGCCGATGGAAAAACTTCGGTCGTTGCAGCGCAAGGGCACGATGCTCCTGCTGCCGACGCACAGCTCCAACCTGGACTCCCTCGCGATCGCCTGGGTGCTGTTCAGGGAGGCGTTGGCGCCCGTGGTCTACGGCGCGGGCAAGAACCTGTTCACCAACCCGATCATCTCGTTCTTCATGCACAACCTGGGCGCCTACCGGGTGGACCGGCGGGTCCGGGCGCGGTTGTACAAGGATGTGCTCAAGGCCTACTCGAGCATCATGGTGGAGCGGGGTTTTCACTCGTTGTTCTTCCCCGGAGGCACCCGCACCCGGTCCGGCGCGATCGAGCAGAAACTCAAGCTTGGGTTGGCCGGGACCGGGGTCGAGGCGTTCGCCCGCAACCGGGCCCGCGGCGTCAATCGGCCGGTGTTCTTTGTGCCCGCCACGATCAACTACGCCCTGGTGCTCGAGGCCGAGACGCTCATCGAGGACCACCTCAAGGAGGCCGGGCGCGCGCGCTACATCATCGAGGACGACGAGTTCTCACGAGTGGAGCGATGGGTCGCGTTCTTCAAGCGGCTGCAGCACGCCGAGAGTTCGTGCGTCATTCGCTTCGGCGAGCCGATGGACCCCTTCTGCAACCCGGTGGACGACGAGGGACGCTCCTTGGCCCCCGACGGCCGCGTTCTCGACCCCGGCTCGTATGTCTCCCGCAGAGGTACCGCCACCGTCGACCCGGCACGCGATGCGGCATACACCCGCGACCTCGGGCACGCGATTGCCAAGGCGTACATCAAGGAGACCGTGGTCATGGCGACGCAGCTCGTCGCGCACGTGTTGTTCCGGCGGCTGTGTCGGGCGACTCCGGGCTTGGATTTGTTCGCCAGGCTGCGCCATCGAGGAGACATCGCGGTCCCGATGGAGGAACTCGTGGCCGACGTCGCGCAGGCACGTGATGGACTGCGCAAACTCGAGCTCGAGGGGCGGGTGCACCTCAACGCACCGATCCGGAAGGCACCGCCCGAGCAGATCGTCTCCCGGGCGCTCGACGCTTGGTCCGGCTACCACCAAAAGCCGATCGCTCGCATCCTGGGCGGCTCGGTCATCGCCGAGGACCCGAACTTGTTGCTGTTCTACCAAAACCGCATCCGGCACTTCGCTCCCGAGATCGCCGGTCCCGCCGACATGCAGGCCGCGATCGAGATCGCGGCCATGAAGGGCGTCCGATGAGTCCGCCGGTTGGCATTGTCGGAGGAGGCGCGTTTGGTCGTGCCCTCGCAACCGCGGCGGCCCGGGTGGACCGGTCGGTGATCAGCTGGAGTCGGTCGCCTCGCGACTCCGACCACCCGAAGGTCACGGTCTCCTCGGACCTTGCCTCGTTGCGAGCCGCGGAACTCGTGTTCCTTGCGGTTCCGTCTCCGCACGTTCCGGCGCTGTGTCATGAACTCGGGCGGCATCTAGACGGCGCACACCTGGTGGTTCACGTCAGTCGCGGGCTGGTGGGGGACGAGCTCGAGACGCTCACTGAGGTGATCCGCGAAACCACGCCGGTCCGGCGCGTCGGTGCGCTTGCCGGTCCGCTCGTCGCGCGGGGCCTCGCCGAGGGCGAGCCCGGTGGCGGGATCGTGGGCACGCTGTTCCCCGAGGTCGCCGAAGCGGTCCGTGAGGCGCTGGGCGGACCGACCCTGCGGATCTACGACACCACCGACGTCATCGGAGTCGAGCTTGCGTCGGCGTTCGTCGGCCTGGTCACGCTCGCGATGGGGTACGCAAAGGCGGCGGGCTTTGGACCAGGAACGCTCTCGGTCTTGGCGACCCGCGGCATGGCCGAGGCAACACGGGTGATCGAGGCTCGCGGCGGCTCTGCAAAGACGTGTTCGGGGCTCGCTGGGTTCGGCGACTTGCTCGCGGCCATGGCCGAGGATGGCCGACCCGAACTGGATCTTGGGCGAGCGCTCGCCGCCGGCGAATCCCTCGACCGCGCTGCGGGGCGCTTGGGCGCGTACGTCGAGGGGGTCCGGATCGCCGAACAGATCTTGCACTTCGGCGCCCGCAACCAGGTGCAGACCCCCTTGGCTGCGACGATGGCCGGTCTGATGAACGGGACGCTCAACAAGGAGCAGGCCGCCGCGGCGCTCATGCGTCGACCCACGCGCGGCGAGTAGGCCGGGCGAGGTGTGACAAGCGGCCTGTGTCTGTCACACCGTCTCATGTGCAGTTCCCCGGGCGTCCGTCTCGGTTCGAGCCAAAGGGCTGGGATCATTGAGGCAAAGGCGTTGGAGCGCCCTGTGCTCAACGGGTCCCCATGCCTCCGGACACCACCGTGTCGGTCGTCGGTCCCTGCCGGCGTCCGCCCTCGCGGCCAACGAGTGTTTCCAACTCGGCCGACGCCGTCGACTCGCGCACCCCACGGACGCCCTGGCCACTCGGAGTTCGCGGTGACTTCTGTCGAGGACGTGCCCGTCGCCGGGGGTGCGGAGCGCTCAATGACCGGGGGTCGATGGCGATGAGTCAAGCTCGAAGTCCGCGCGCGCCGAACACCCGCCGGGCGACGAGCGCACCGACGGGTTCCGCGACAGCCGGGTCGCTCGGACGATGACGGCGTGGTATCGACAGTTGGTGTCTGAACCGAGCGCGACGGCGACTCAGACCGCGACCGACACCCACAGTGTGGGGCGCAAGGATGACGCGGCGTGGGCACGGCTCTTGGTCGTCTCTCCGCCGGCTCTGCGTCAGGAACTCCCAGTCCCCCGTGAGGGGATTGCGTGTGGGCGCAAAGGGGCGGAAGGGGTGTTTGCGATCTCCCATCGGACGGTGTCTCGACGCCATCTGCAGCTGCGGCGCGAAGCACCGTTGGTCTACTCCATCGCTGATCTCGGGAGTCGCAACGGGACCTGGCAGAACGGGGAACCGGTCGGCAAGCTGCCGCGGGTCCTCGGCCACGGGGACGTGCTGCGTTTTGGCGATGTGGTGGCGGTGTTCGAGTGCGGCACCGGTTCTCTGTACGACCCACCAGAGGTCGACCAAGGGGTTGTCCTGGGCCGATCTGCGGCGGCGGTTGGGCTGCGCCAGTCCATCGCACGTGCCTCCCGAGACACCGCGCCCGTGCTTGTGATCGGGGACAGCGGGACGGGCAAGGAGGCGGTGGCTGCCGAGCTCCATCGCCTCAGTGGACGTCAGGGGCCACTGGTGATCGCGAACTGCGCGGCCCTCAGTGCTTCGCTGGTCGACAGCCAATTGTTCGGCCACGAACGCGGCGCGTTCACCGGGGCGGTGCAGTCCCAAGAAGGCTTCTTCCGGGCAGCCGACGGCGGGACGCTGTTTCTCGACGAGTTCGGCGAGCTCCCACTGGAGGTGCAGCCCAAGCTTCTGCGCGTGGTGGAGAACGGGGAGGTCGTCTCGGTGGGGCGTACGACGGCCACCCACGTTGACACGCGTGTCATCGCCGCGACCCATCGTGACCTCGAACATGACGTCGCGACGGGGCAGTTCCGGCGAGACTTGTTTGCGCGGCTTTCGCTGCTGCGCGTTGCGGTCCCACCGCTCCGGTCTCGCCGAGCCGACATCATGACGTGGTTGGAGCTGTTCGTGTCGCGGTGGCGCCGACGGCAGGAGCTCGAAGTCCTGCCACTCGACGCCACGCCGCGCGCGGTCGAGGCACTGCTGTTGTCCGCGTGGTCCGAGAACCTCCGCGGTCTGGACCGCATCGCCCATCGACACGGGCGAGACCTCGGGCGCGAACGGCTGCGACCGGCGCTCGTCGAGGAGGTCATCGGTGTCCCAGAGCCGCTCGCGGAGGCGCCGACACCGACACCCTCGGGGTCCCTCGCGGGGCTGCCTCTGGCCGCTTCGCCCCGAGTGCCCAAGCCGGACGCCAAGGCGTTGCGCGAGTCTCTGGACGAGTGCGAGTGGAACGTGCGGGCGGTCGCTCGGCTGTACGGTCGTGATCGGCGGCAGGTCTATCGGTGGATGGACGCCTACGGGATCGAGCGGCCCTCGGCCGGTTGATCCGGGTCCAAGTCTGCGAGGTGCTCGAGGGCCCGGGCGTGGCGCCTGGCGGCGGGGAAGAGCCGAGCGAACTTGGCATGGTCCTCAAATGCCGTGGTGGCCCTCTGCAAGCGTGGGACGAGGTCAGGGGGGTGGAGGGAAGCGGGGAGTCTCGCGATCAGAAGCGTCGTCGCGGCGCGCTGGCGGTCGACCCACGGCGCCGAAGGCGTATTGTCGAAGTAGAGGTCGGCCTTCCGTAGTCCGTCCGAGGCCTCCCGAGGTCGACCCTGCACAGTGTCGAGGAATGCACGCGTCAAGGCTTCGTAGGCTTCGACTTCTGGGGCTTGCGTGGGATCGGTGTTTGCGGCCAAAGATGCGAGGGCGGCGTTGAGGGCCACCGCCACCGCGGTTGATGCTCCTTCATCGTCGTGAAGCTCGGCCTCGAGCCACCGGCACTGATGTGCACGAAACCAGTCGGCCGCGGCCCGTGCTTGGAGCCGTGGGCAGATCTGCGCGAGCCGGAGCAACGCGACGTCGGGTTCGTCGGCACTCTGGGCGCGAAGAAACTCGACCTCGAGCGTCCGGGGGTGTTCCGGCCCGAGTCCGGTCCTGGCCATTTCGAGGGCTTGGAGCAGCTGCGTATCACGGTCTCGAGCATCCACTGTTCGCATGGCGATGTTGACGAGGAACCCACTCCCGTCGACCGGGTCGATGTCGGTCGCCGTGCTCGTCGCGGCAAATGCCCTGGCAAACGCGGTATCGGCACCCTGGAAGTCTCCCACCATGATGTGGGCGACCCCGATGTTGTTGGCCAACAATGCCTCTAGTGGCGGGGGCGAGCCGGCGCGGGCGAGGAGGGCTGTCGCCATCGGGACGAACTGGTCGACTGCGCCTGGGTCTCCGTCGATCGCGAGCACGAAGACCCTACGGGCGGCGGCCTCGGCCGCGAGATTGTCTTCGTTCGCGGCCAACCCGGAGTCGATGGCATCGGCCAAGGCCGTCTCGGCGCGTCTCCAGTCCATGATGTCCATGGAGAGCCGACCTCGGACGAGTGCCGTCTCCGCCGAAAGGGACGCAAACCCAAGTTGGTCGACGGCCTGCTCGGCTTCGTTCAGCGCCGCGATCGCGGCCTCGAGGTCGCCGGCTGTGTGCGATGCCTGGGCCCGCGTCAGCTGCTCTCGCGCCAACTGGACCTGGCCGGCCACCAGCCGACCACTGGGCTGAGTGTTGGACTGCGCGAGCCGGTCGGCGTCGATACAGTGTTCGTTTGGAGGCAGAGCGGCGGCGGCACGCCACGCGAACGTGGAGGCCTCACCACCGGCGCGTGAGAGTGCCTGCGTCGTCGCATCGAAGGCCGCGTGATGCCGTCGGAGGCACCGCATGGAGGCGTCGAGAGTCGCGCCAGACACGGTTCCCAAGCGGCCGCGTTTGCACATCCCGGCCTGGGCGTCGACCCATGCTGTGGCGTAGGACTCGAGCCGTGCGAATCCGACCGGAGCCTGCAGTGAGAGTGTGTCCTGGAGAGCTTTTCGAGTCTGCCGGTCCCAGAGGTCGTCGGCGAGGGCGGTGCGAGTCCTGCACGTCTGCTTCGGCACGTCTGCTCGAAGTGCCAGGAACCCGAGCCCAAGCGCGAGCGCCCCGACAGCCGCGGAGGTGATAACGCGACGCTGCTGGCCCTGGGCCGTCCGTGTCAGAGCGTCCGCGAGGGTGAGCATGGACGCGTGACGATCGCCGGGCTTGAGTGCCAACCCGCGTTCGACCACGCGACGAAGCGCTCGCGGCCCTCGCAAGCGAGCAGGAGGGCGAAGGGATCCCGTTGTGACTCGCTCGGCCGAGGGGGCGCCCTGCGCATCTGAGAACGGGTGGACCCCGTACAATGCTTCGAACAAGGCGACGCACAGCGCAAACTGGTCGGCGGCCGGCTCCACTTCCAGTCCGCTGTGCTGTTCGGGCGCCATGTACCGCGGCGTGCCGAGCTTGGACCCCGTCCTCGTGATCGAGGCGTCGAGGAAGGTGTCGGCTGTCCGGGGGGCGGGGGTCGGGGCTTCTCCTCGGACGCCGGCGAGCCCGAAGTCCGCAACGCGAGGACGGCCGTCTCGACCAAGCAGAACGTTGCGTGGCTTGAAGTCGCGGTGGATCAGGCCGGCCTCGTGCGCGGCATGCAATCCGTGTGCGCAGGCGACGTAGGCACGAACGACCGCCCGCCATCCCGGCGGATCGCGTTTGAGCCAGTCCGCGAGCGTTTCCCCGGGGACGAACTCCATGGCGAGGAACACCTGATCGCCTTCGACGCCGACATCGTAGATCTGGACGACGTTGGGGTGTGAGACCTTCGCCAGCGCCAGAGCCTCGCGGAGCAGCCGCGGTCGCGCTGTTCCGCCGGAACGATCCGGGTGGACGAGCTTGAGCGCGGCATCGCGCCGTAGCGCAGGGTCGTAGGCCAGGTAGACCACGCCCATGGCGCCTCGCCCCAGCTCCTCTCCGACCCGGTACCGGCCGACAGCGTGCGAGGGCGACGAGCGGGGACGTGTGACATCGGACTGCACTCCGGACACTTAAGGCTTGTCAGACCTCCCGTTGCTACGCAAACGCAATCCTCATGTCGCATGTGCGCTGGGACATGTCACATGTGGCGTCCCGGTGTTTGTTGCCGTTCGCGCCCAGTGATCACCAAGCGGTCACGTCCAGTGAGCACTTGCTCGCCGAAAACCCGGCCCCAAGGGCCCCTGGCCGCCTCCGGCGGTGGCGCGCTGCGCCCCCCTTGACCCCGGGCCTCCGGCGCGCGTCCGGCAGGGACCGGTTCGAAGGGTCGAACCGCCCGAAAACCGTGCGATGTGAAGAAGATGGGCGGAGGCGAAAGCGGTCGCGGTGGGTGATCACAAAATGGGCGCCAGAACGATGTTCGCGATCATCGGACGTGACCGCGAAATACTTCAGGAGGACCATCGCCCTTGAACGCCAACAGGTGTTGAGCACCGCGTCCGGAGCCGGACACCCCGTCACATGTGGTGCCTCGCCACTGGCACGAAACATGAAGACACTGAGACCGATGAACTTATTCGTTCGAACCGGAGCCTCGTTGCTGGGCCTGCTCTCCTTCTCGCTTGCCTGCGACTCGGCAGAGGGTACTGATCTTGGCGCCAGCGGAGCCGAGCATCGCAACAACTACTACGTCTACGTCGGCAGCAAAGGTTGGGGCTGCCGCGACTGCGGCTACACCAACTCCCCCACGCTGGGAAGCTACGGCTTTGCAAGCCTGGGCTATGGCGCAACTCCCGGGCTCTCGCCCAACAAGCTGGTCGAGGCGGTGGATCCGAACGGGGTGTCGTGGCCTGTCTCCATCGATGAGTCGGAGCTGACCGTCGACAAGAACGGGACGTTGCTTCAGGGCTTCGACCTCATCGACTGGACGTTGATCGTGAAGGCAGCGGACCCCAAGGGGGGCGACGCCGAGACCTACGAGGTGGAGGTGTACTCCTACGAGAAAGTGCCCGGTTGGGATGACAATGCGGAGGCCGTTCCGACCTACGGCCTGTCGGTGTACAGCCCCAACAGCGACACGATGGTGAATGTGTGTCCGGGCTTCGACCTCGACATGACCTCGGTGGTCTTCCTCAATCGTGAGCTGTACGATCTTGGGGGCTTCGGCGTGGCCGACGACGTGGACAACGTCGCCTCCATTGCGTGCCGCGGTCATGCACTCGCCAAGATGAAGCTGCTTCACTACGACCCTGAGCCCGGTGCGTACGTGACCACGCCCGACGAGCGGTTGGCCACGCTGCGGATGCTCACCGCCGACTACTGCGGGGATGGAAACTCCAACACCGTCCTCGGCACGCCTGTGCACTGGACCGATCAACTCGGCCACGTGTTCTTCGATTCGTCGACGATGTCGTCAGATGTCGAAGCGCAGTGGAACGAAAATGGTGCGCTGTGCGCCAACACGACGCGGCTGGGCGGGTCTACGCCGACGTGCGACGGCAAGAAGTTGCCCAACTGCGACCCGACGTTTGGCGGGTTTGAGGGCGACGCGGTCTGGGCCTCGATGCTGGTGCCGGCGCCGTAGCATCGCTGGCTTGCTCGAGGCCTACGGGCGCGGAGCGGTCCGTGCCGTCTGGGCGTTCTTGCCCGCGTCCAGGGGGAACGGGCGGCACTGTCCGTCGATGCCTTCGATCGCTCAGCCCGGTCGGCTCGTCTTGCCCGGTTCTTCTTCGGCGACGGCTTCGGGAAAGACACGCGCGGTCCGGTAGGCCTTCACTTCGCTGCCCGGGGCTCCGGCCGCGGCTTCGGACTCGTACGCCTCGAACACGACAGCGTCGAACCGCTTGGCGATCTCAGGGTGTTGCATGCCCAAGTAGGCGAGCAGAGCGTCGGCCTCCTGGTCGAGCGCCTCTTGGATGAGGCCGGTCGGTGTCACGTAGCGGATCACTGCGGAGAGGTCGCCTTGTGTCGCGGTGACGGAGAAGCCCTGCACGTCATACCGACGACCGCCGACCTCCCAGACGCCGAGCTGTTGTTGGAACTCCTTGCTGTTGCCCACCGCGTCGAGCTTGTCGGCGATGGCAAGCGCGCGGTCGAGCTTCACCGACCCGCCGCGGTTGGCCAGCTGCTCCGCGAGGGCGAGGACCAAGTAGGCCTCGATCACCCGGCGTTGCTTCACATAGGCGTCGGCGAGGCGCTCGTAGTCGTCGGCGCCGCGACTGCGATATGCGGCCAGTCCGACGTGCACGCCCAAGACTCGCCAGGCATCGGCATGGCGGCGCAGTTGCACGGTCGTCGCGAAGCCGAAGGGGTCGCCGCCGGTCATCAGGTTCACGACCGCGACGTCTTCATCGCCCGCGTTGGTGATGAGGGTGAGGGCGGCGGGATCTCCGGGCGCCCCGCAGCGGACGCGAGCCAAGGCGGAGGCTCCGCCGCGAATGTCGACGGCGTACGCATCGGTCACCGCGGCGGTCTCCGCTCCGCTCTCGAGCCGACGCTGCATGGACGCGAGGGCTGTGGTGAAGGCCTCTCGCTGGTCCTCTCGACGTGCCTGCGGGTGCAGAGAACTCCACAGCGTGTCGAGGTCACCACCGCGCAACCGAGTGAACGCGGTCTGGGCGGTCTCGTGGATCGCTTCGCGCTCGGCGTCGGGGAGGGTGGTCGTGGCCTGACAGCTCGCACCCACCTTGGCAGCCGCTGCCGCATCGGCCGACCCCGCGGGTGGGCCCGCGGAGGCCTCGTCGTCTCCGCCGCACGCCGGGAGAAGGAGCGCGATGGCGAGGGCCGTAGCAACGCAACGCATCGGCGGGTTCTAGCAACCCCGGGGTGCAGACGCGACCACGCTGGTCCCAAGGATGAGGTCGCGCCAGGTCCGCGGGATCTCCAACGAGGGGTTGGCGTGAGAGGCGCGTGACAGAATGTCGGGCCTCGGCCGACCAGGTGACAAAGCGGCGTGCGGGGACGTCCGGGCCATGCTCAACTCACTGGAATTACCGGCCAAAGTCGCGGCTCGAATGTTGCTCAATCCCAAGTGCGCCCGACCGGAGTCCCGCCATGTCCACTCGCCTTCCGCCCGATCCCACCGTTCTTGTCGTCGATGACGAAGCCAGCATCCTCGAGGCTCTCGCCAAGGTTCTCGCCAAAGAGGGGCTGCAGGTCGTCACGGCCAAGAACGGGCGCGAGGCACTCGACGTCGTCCGTGCCCGACCCATCCACGTGATGATCACGGATCTTCGGATGCCGACCATGGGTGGCGATGATCTCCTCAAGGCGGTCAAAGCGGTGACGCCCGAGGTCGAGGTCATCTTGATGACCGCGTACGGCACCGTCGAGGTCGCCGTCGAGGCGATGAAGCACGGCGCGTACGACTTCATCTCCAAACCGCTCAAGCGGGCCACAGTGGTCGCTACCGTGCGCAAGGCGTTCGACAAGGTCGGGTTGATGGCGGAGAACCGCGAGTTGCGGGCTCAACTCGAGGACAAGCGCAGCCGGGAGATCGTCGGTCACTCACAGGTGTTGCGGGCCACCTTGGAGATGGCGGAGCAGGCCGCGAACTCCTCGGCGACGGTGCTGCTGCTCGGTGAGAGCGGAACTGGCAAGGAGCTGCTTGCCCGTCACATCCACAACCACAGCCCCCGGGTGAACAACACGTTCGTCCCGGTCAACTGCGCGGCGCTCCCGGAGACGATCTTGGAGTCCGAGCTGTTCGGACACGAAAAAGGCGCGTTCACCGGGGCTATCCGCAATCGCGATGGTCGCTTCAAGGAGGCCTCCGACGGCACGCTCTTCTTGGACGAGATCGCCGAGATTACGCCCTCCGTCCAGGTCAAGCTGCTGCGCGCCCTTCAGGAGGGGGAGATCGAGCCTGTGGGCGGTCAACGGACCAAAGTCGACTTTCGGCTCGTGTGCGCAACCAACCGAGACCTCAGCGAGGAAGTGAAGCGTGGCAGCTTCCGCGAGGATCTCTTCTATCGTATCAACGTCATCCCGATTCGCATCCCGCCCCTGCGCGACCGCGCTGAAGACATTCCTCTGCTCGCTGATCACTTCCTGCGGATGTACGCCGCCAAGCACCAAAAAACCGTCTACGGATTTGCCGAGGATGCGCTGCATTCGATGGGCAACTACGGATGGCCGGGCAACGTCCGCGAGCTCGAGAATGCGGTCGAGCGTGCGGTTGTCTTGTGTCGTGGTGAAGCGGTGCTGGTCACCGACCTCCCACCCGAGCTTCGCGACCCCGGTGCGGGCCAAGGTCGGCAGATCACCTTCTCGGTCGGCAGTCCGATCGCCGAGATCGAGCGTCGCATGATCAGCGAGACACTCAAGTTCACCCGTGGCGACAAGCGCCTCGCCGCAGACCTCTTGGGCATCGCGACGCGCACCATCTATCGCAAGCTCGAGTCCGGGTTTGTCGCGGATCCGCATCGCGGATCTGAGGCTGCCCCCTCTCCCGCAGCCGATGCGGCCCCCGCCTCCGACGCTGTCTCCGACCCCGAATCGGGATCCGATATGGACGGAGTGCTTCACTAGAGTCCGCCCTCTTCGGGGAACGAACTCACTACGTCATCTCGACCCATCACAAACATGGAAGCCTTGTTCAAGAAGTACTTCTGGGTGGTCCAAGGGATCGGCTTGGCCGTGATCGCGGGCTTGGCTGCCAGTGCCGTCGTGACGCAGCTGGGCACCATGTTCGCCCTGGATACCCAAGCGTCGGGGTCCGACGAGGACGGGGACACCGATGGTGAGGACGACGAGGATGAAGCCGCGCCCAAGAAGAAGCGTCGTCCGTCTTCGTCCAGCAGTTTCAACCAGGCGTCCACGCTGGCGTCTGCGAAACGCAAGACCGCCGAAGACGTGCAGCAGCACAACATCTTTTGCCCCTCGTGCGTGCCGGTGGTGGAGACGCCGGTCGCCGAGGCTCCGGTCCCATTGGGCGGACGCCCCGACGGCATTCAGCCCGGTGAGGTGAAGTCCTCGCTCGCGCTTCAGTTGCTCGCGACGATGGAATCCACCGAGCCCGACCTGTCGCTGGCGACCATCTACGATGCCGACGTGCAGATCACCGGTGCCTACCGCCGCGGCAATGCGATCCGCAGCGGCGTGGTGGTCGTTGGGGTCGATACGGGTCTGGTGCACCTGCGCAACGGCGCGCAGCTCGAGTACCTCACCGTCGACGACGAGGCTCCGGTTGGGGCCCGGCCGAGCACGGCCCCCAAGACCGACGACAAGACGAAGCCGAAGAAGAAGAGCAAGTACGCCATCGATGGTGCGGAGGACGCCATCAACTGTCCCGACGAGAACACCTGCGTGGTCGAGCGCGCGTTCGTCGAGCAGCTGATGTCCAACCCCGCCATGTTGGCCAAACAAGCCCGGATCGTCCCCTCGCAGCGCGACGGTGAGACCCAGGGCTTCAAGTTTTACGGAATCCGCCGCGGCAGCCTGCCCAAACTGCTCGGCTTGAAGAACGGCGACATGCTGACTGAAGTCAACGGCGAAGAGATTCGTTCTGTCGACAAGGCCATGTCGTTGGCGATGAAACTACGGCGCGCGAGCAACCTCTCCGTCACGCTCGTGCGCAAGGGCAAGCCGATTACCAAGGAGATTCAGATTCAATGATGACGCGACGCTCGTTTCCGGTTTCGCTTGGGGTTGCCACTGCGCTGGCGCTGGGTATGCCTGTCATGCCCTCGGCTTTTGCCGCGCCTCCTGCCGTGCGCCCAACGACCACGCCTCCCACCGGCGGCACGGTGGCCCCGACACGTCCATCGTCGGCGCCTCCGGGCGGAACGGCTGCGCTGGGCAGCCCCGCGACGGCGACTGCAGGGGCCGAACTCACCGGGGATGAGGGCGGTGCCCTGGGCCGCAACTCATGCCGCAAGCAGCCTCGCGGTGCCAAGTTCCGCATCACCCTTCCCGAGGAGGCTGAGCTCAAAGACCTCGTCAACTGGATGATGTCGATCAGCTGCCAGAAGTTCATCTGGGACCCGAAGGTCCGAGGCGGCAAGGTCACGATCCTCTCGCCCGAGCCGGTCACGGTGGACGAGGCGTACGCCGCGTTCTACGCCGCGCTGCAGACGATGGGGCTCACGGTCGAGCCTTCGGGCAAGTACTTCAAGATCGTCGAGAGCACGGGCGCGGAGTCGCGCACCCTGCCGGTCTACGGACCCAGCGGCCGCGCACCTGCCAACGATCGTTTCGTCACCCAACTCATCCGCCCCAAGAGCGGGAACACGGCCGACATCGTCGGCGTGCTCAACAAGCTCAAGTCCAAGCAGGGCGCGGTCGAGACCTCCGGTGACCTGATCATCTTGACCGACACCGGCACCTCGGTGCGTCGGTTGATGAAGATCATCAACGAGATCGACGACCCGAAGATGCAGGACGCGGAGAAGATCTTCTTCTTCCAGCTGCAGGCCGCCGATCCCGAAGAGACCGCCGAGACGATTCGCGAAATCTTCGGCGAGAAGGATGCCAAGAAGGGCGCCAAGGCGGGAAGCGGGGACAACACGTCCGCCGCATTTTCTCGCGTTGTTGTCGACGAACGGACCGGCACACTCGTCGTCGTCGCACCCGAGGACGACTACCAGGTCATCCGTCGACTCATCGAGCGTCTCGACGTTCCGTTGGCCGGCGGTGGGGGTCGAATCCACGTCTACAAGCTCAAGAACGCCGACCCCGAAGAGGTCGCGAACGTGCTCACGCAGCTGGGCACTGGGGCGAAGGCGAACAGCGGCGCCGGCAACAACCGCCGCGGCAACAACCGCAACAGCGGAGGCAATGCCGCGGGCGCGGGAGCTGCCGGGGCTGCGGAGCTGTTCTCTGGCGAGATCAAGGTCACCGCCGACCCCGCGACCCGCTCCCTGGTCATCCTCGCGTCGACCTCGGACTTCAAGGCCTTGCTCAGCGTCATCGAGGAGCTGGACCGGCCGCGCAAGCAGGTCTACATCGAGGTGTACCTGCTCGAGCTGACGACCGGAAACCTGCTCACCGGCGGAGCGGGTGCTCACTTTGGTAGCGGTTTCGACGCCGGCGGTGGTCAGGGACTGGGCTTCGTGTCCAGCGCGCCCACGCCCGATCAGAGCACGGTGGTCCTCAGTCCAAGCGTGCTCTCCGGACTCGCAGCCGGCGTGATCGGACCGCAGGTCCCGAACAGCTCCGCGCTGCTGGGAACCTCCGCCGACATCCCCGCGTTCGGTGTCGTCATTCAGGCGCTGCACGAGCTGACCGACGTCAACTTCGTCGCTGAGCCGCACCTGTACACGGCGGACAACCACGAGGCTTCGATCGAAGTCGGTCGCAACGTGCCCACGCCGGGCGCACTCTCCTTTGGAGGCGGCGCCCAGGGGGGAGGCGGTCTGGTTCCGCTGCAGTCTGTGCAGCGCCAGGACGTGACCCTCAACGTCAAAGTCACCCCCCACATCAACGATGGCGACCAGCTCACGCTCGACATCGAGATGGAGAACAACGACATCGAGAGCATCAGCGAGACGCTCGGTGTCACCACCACCAAGCGCCGCCTCAAGCTCGAGCAGGTCGTCGCCCTGGACGACCAGCCCGTCGTTCTCGGTGGTCTCATGCAAGAGATCGAGCGCGTCAGCACCTCCCAGGTGCCCGGACTTGGTCAGATCCCCTTGCTTGGGTGGCTGTTCAAGTCCAAGCGGCGCGAGAAGACCAAGGTCAACCTGATGATGATCCTGGTCCCGCACATCCTCGAGACGCCGGATGATGTTCGCCGGATTCACGAGCGCCGCATGAAGGAGCGTCTCGAGTTCCTCGAGCGCAACACCGCGTTCAAACGGCGCGACCTCGACATCAACATCAACTACCGCAAAAAGTCGGGCTTGCTCTCCGCCGTCAACGCCGAGGCGATTCGCATGTCCGAAGAGGACGTGTTCCGTCAGCAGGCCGAGTTCGAGCTGCAGCAGACCGAGATCACCGGGGAGTTGGGCCTCTCGCCGAGCTTCGCCGAGGAAGCGCCCGAGCCCAAGGGATCGTCCGCGTCTTCGTCCTCGATCAACCCCAGCTCCAGCACCAGCACGGGGACCAAGAAGTCTACGAAGAAGGGCAAGAAGACCAAGCGGCGGAAGAACCGCAACCCGCAGTAGGTCGCGGTACGCGTACTCGCAGGAGATTCGATGGCCACAGAAGTCGCACAACCGATCGCCGCACCGATGCTTCAGCCGCAGTCCCAGCGGCCCGATGCACGGCCCGTGGGAGAGATCCTCGTCGAGGCCGGCTTCGTCACTGCCGAGCACCTCGCCGAGGCCCTCGCGGCGCAGCACCTGCAAGACGAGCGTGTTGGCGAGACGCTGGTGCGTCTGAAGTACGCCTCCGGTTGGCAGGTTTGCCAGGCTCTCGGCAAGCAGTTCGGTATGCCGTGTCAGCAGCAGATGAAGCACGACGATGTGGACGACGAACTCGTCGAGTCGCTCAGCATCGGCTACGCGAGGGACAACATGCTCATCCCCATCAAGCACGATGTGCAGATGGGGCTGCTGCATGTGCTCGCCGCCGACCCGCATCGGTTGCTCGACCTCGATGATCTCGCTCGCGTCTACGACGCGGAGATCGAGGTCACCTTGATGCCGGCGACCGAGGTGGTCGAGCTCATCAACGACGTCTACTCCAAGCGAGCCAAGGACGTCGACCTCGAGAAGAAGGACGAAGCGTTCGACGAGGAGGATGAAGACCTCCTGCATGCGTCCGCCGAAGACGCGCCGATCATTCGTTTCGTCAACAGCCTGATCTTCAACGCGAGCAAAGAGAAAGCCTCCGACATTCACATCGAGCCCGGTGACAAAGAGGTCACCGTGCGCAACCGGGTCGACGGGGTGTTGCACAAGGTTCGCACCGCTCCCAAGGCGCACCTCCCTTCGATTATCGCTCGCGTGAAGATCATGTCGGGGTTGAACATCGCTGAGAAACGGCTGCCTCAGGACGGCCGGATTCGGCGAAAGATCGCCGGCAAAGAGGTCGACATGCGGGTTGCCACCGCGCCGACCTCCAACGGTGAGAGGGTCACGATTCGCCTTCTCGACAAGAGCGCCATGGCGCTGAGCCTCGAGGTCATCGGGCTCGCTGCCGACCACCTGCACGCGATCACCGAGACGATTCATCGTCCGCACGGCATCTTCTTGGTCACCGGTCCGACCGGTTCGGGCAAGACGACCACGCTGTACTCGGCGCTCTCGACGATCAACCGCCCCGACCTCAACATCCTCACCGTCGAGGATCCGGTCGAGTTCCAGCTGCCGGGCATCAGTCAGGTTCAGATCAACCCGAAGATCGACCTGACGTTCTCGAGCGGCCTGCGCTCGTTCCTGCGTCACGACCCCGACGTCATCATGGTCGGCGAGATTCGCGACAAGGACACCGCCGAGATTGCGATTCAGGCATCGCTCACCGGTCACTTCGTGCTCAGCACGATTCACACCAACGACGCCGCGACCGGCATCACCCGGCTTGTGGACATGGGGGTGCAACCGTTCCTGGTCGCGTCATCGTTGGTGGCGCTCCAGGCTCAGCGCCTGGTGAGGCGGGTGTGTCCGAAGTGCTGCAAGCCGCACAAGCCGTTGGCCGATGAGCTGAGGAGCCTTGGCGTCGATCCGGACCGGTTCTTCGCCGGCGAAGGCGCAGCGGCGCTGCAGACTCCGGTCACCGACACCGAAGGCGGCCTCATTCCCCTCGAGCCGATGAAGAAGTACACGCTGCCTCCGGTGGGTCACCTCTGGGAGGCCGTGGGATGCGATGAGTGCAACGGGCAGGGCTACAGCGGGCGAACCGGTGTGTACGAGGTCCTCGAGATCACTGAGGACATTCGCCGCCTCGCGATTCGCAACGCGGACGCGTCGGAGATCAAGAAGTGTGCGGTTGATCAGGGCATGCGGTCTCTTCGGGACGACGGCGCGCACAAAGTGTTGTGCGGAACGACCACGCTCGACGAGGTCATGCGCGTCACCTCGGAGGAGGGCTAGTTCATGCCGGCGTACGAGTACACGGGGCTGAACGCCAAGGGGAAGAACACCAAGGGGGTGGTGTCGGCCGATACGGTCGCCGCTCTCAAGGCAGCCCTCCGGCGCGACGGCGTGTTCCTGACGTCGGTCAAAGAAACCTCCGCAAAGGGTGCTCCCTCGGCGGCCAAGGGGAGCTCGCGCGAGGTCGATCTCAGCGGCTTTGTCGATCGCGTCAGCCCGAAGATGGTGGCGCAGACAACTCGTCTCCTCGGCACCCTGTTGGGCTCCGGCGTCACGTTGCCCGAGTCGCTCGCGGCGCTCACCGAGCAGGTGGAGAGCCCGCGATTCACGGGCATTCTCTCCTCGATCTCCGAAAAGGTGAACCAGGGGAGCTCGCTCGGCGACACGATGGCCGAGTACCCGAAGGTCTTCCCGAAGCTGTACACCAACATGATTCGCGCCGGCGAGGCGTCCGGCTCCCTGGAGACGGTGCTCTATCGCCTGGCCGAGTTCATGGAGAAGGAACTCGAGATTCGCTCGAAGGTGAGCTCGGCGCTGTTCTACCCGATCTTGCTGGGGTTCTTGGGCGTGGTGCTGGTCATCGTGCTGATGGTGGCCATCGTCCCCAAGCTCACGAACATGTTCGACAGCATGGCGGCCGAGCTGCCCTGGAACACGAGGTTGCTGATCTGGATGTCCGATACGCTCAGTTCGTACTGGTATCTGTTCGCGCTCGCCACGGTGTTCTCGGTGTGGGCGTTCCGCAAGTGGCGCTCTACCGAGGCGGGACGCTGGACAGGTGACGGCATGATCCTGCGGCTTCCCGTCTTGGGAGACCTGCTGCGCAAGGTCGCAATCTCCAGGTTTTCTCGGACGCTCGAGACGTTGCTCGCCTCGGGGGTCCAGTTGCTCGAGGCGCTCGACATCGTCAGCACGTTGCTGGGGAATGCCGTACTCGAAGATGTCGTCGCCAAGGCTCGCGACAACATTCGCGAGGGACAGGGCATCTCGCCGGCCCTCAAACAAAGCGGTCACTTTCCCCCGTTGGTCACACACATGATCGCCGTGGGGGAGCGGTCGGGGCAACTCGAGCAAATGCTCGGCGATGTGGCAGATGCCTACGACCGAGAGACCAACACGACCATCGCTCGCTTCACCGCGATGCTCGAGCCCCTGATGATCGTCGTCATGGGCCTCGGCGTTGGCTTCGTCGTTTTTTCCATCATGCGCCCCATCATGATGCTCACCGAAATGGCCGGGCAGACCTGACCTCAGTGGGTCGCCCGCCCTCCACTCGACATTTTTCAGCCCGCAGTCCGGAAGGTTCCCTCCAATGAAGAAGCTACTCAGTCTCCAGCAACGTCTGCTCACCCGCCAGTTGAATGCCGCGAGCGCGCTCTCGCGACAACGCGGCATGACGCTCATCGAAATCATGGTCGTGGTCGCGATCATCAGCCTCGTCATGGGTGGCGTCGGCCTGATGGCGTTCAACAGCTTCAAGCAGGCGCAGGTCGACACGGCGAAGAAGGACGTGGTCCAGATTCAGCAGGCCGTCGAGATGTACAAGCTGGGAAAGCGCAGCAAGTGCCCCAAGACGCTGCAAGACCTCAAGACTGCTGGCGTTGCCGCGAAGATCTCCAAGGACCCCTGGGGCAACGATTACGAGATGAAGTGCCCGGGAGAAAAGACCGAGGTCGACATCGTCTCGGCCGGCCCCGACGGCGAACTTGGCACCGAGGATGACATCAACAACTACACCGACGAAGAGGCCGATCCCGACGAGGGCAAGTAGGCCCGCTCGCCGCCCGCTCGCACTCTGGAGACTGAAGAACCATGACCCGTCGCCACCCTCTGTCCCGCAGCCGCGGGATGACCATGATCGAGATTATCGTCGTGATGGCGGTCTTCTCGCTGATGGTGGCGATGGTGGTGGTCGGCTTCGGCACCACGCGGGCGGCAGAGGTGACCGGGGCGGTGAACAACCTCGGCAACGTGATTCGCTACGGCTACGACCGCGCCCGGGTCAACGGCACGTACCACCGGCTCCTGATCGATGTGGAGAAGGGAACCTTCACCCTTCAGGAGGGGTCGGACCGCATGTACCTGCCGGCGACCGACCGAGACGGCAAGCTCGTCGAGTTCGACCCCGGTAAGGCCGAAGAGCAGGCCGAGCGGGACAAACGAGCGGCCGACGCCTACAACCGGTCGATTCAGTCTGAAGTCCTCGGCGACGGTGACGCGGAAGGCGGAAGCGGTGGGTCGCTCCCCGCATACGACCCGTACCGAGCCCGCGAGAAGCTGGTACCGCGACGCAAGCCGCCGCTGTTCGAGAGCTTCGGCGAGGAGAACTCGCTCAGCGGCCTGGTCAAGCCGATCACGCTCCCCGAAGGCGTCAAGATCACCTCCGTGCAGACCGCCGATGACATCAAGGCCATCACCGAGGGCGAAGCCAACCTGTTCTTCTTTCCGCGTGGGACGACGCAGGAGTGCCACATCCTCCTCGAGGACGATGAGGGGGACAACCGCTGGACCATCAAGGTGGCGCCGCTGACCGGGCGGGTCACCATCGCTGAAGGCCACGAGGATCTCGAGGTCGACGAAGTCGCCGACGAAGACGAAGACGAACTGGGTCGCAGCCGCTCACGACGGAGCTTCTAGTCATCATGTCCACCCCCAAGCCCAAACTCGACGCGAAGTCCGGCTCTCCAGCCCCGGTGCATCGGCGCGCCGCTGCACTCCGCGGCTACGGGAAGCCTGGCTTCACCTTGCTCGAGGTGCTGGTCGCGGTGGCGATTCTGTCGATCTCTCTGACGTCGCTGCTCAGCTCGCAGATGAACGCGCTACGGGCGACCCGATACGCGGCGAGCATCACGGCGATGGCGTTTCTCGCCGAGTCGAAGCTGATCGACATCGAGTGGCAGATCAAAGAGTTCGACGACGGCTGGGGCGACAATGACAAGGAGTTCGAAGGCGACTTCTCCGAAGAGGGTTGGCCCGACGTCACCTACAAATGCGTCGCGGACATGATCGAGATGCCGGACTACTCGGTGCTTCAACGCTCGGCCGACGCGGCGGACAATGCCGAGACCCAACAGTCCGGTGTCGACACCCAAGATGTTGGCGAGCAGGCGTTCGACAGCCTCGGAATGGTGTGGCCCATCATCAAAGAGGCCATTGAGGGCGCCATCCGCAAGGCGCACTGCACGGTCTACTGGAACGACGGCAACATCGAGCAGGAATTCCGCGTCGACACGTTCTGGACCGACCCCGCCAAGCTGGCGCAGCTTCCCGCTTTGGGCGGTGAAGAAGGCGAAGAGGGCGACACTCAGGACGGCGAGGACGGCGACGGTGCTGCTCCAGGCGGCGGCGCTCCAGGTGGCGGTTCTCCAGGCGGCCGGACTCCCGGTGGTGGCGGCGGCATCGGCGGGCCTGCCAACATTCCCAGCCGCGGTGGTCAGGAGGGCAAATGATGAAGCGTTTCCCCAAGCGCGGCATGACCCTCATCGAGGTCATGATCTCGTTCACGATTCTGGGTATGATCGTCGTCTCGGTCTGGAGCAGCTTCTCTGGCACGCTCAAAGGCATCGAGCTCACGGAGGCGATGCAGCAGCGGTACTCGATCGTCCGCAACGGTCTGGCGCGGATGACCTCCGAGCTGTCGATGGCGTACCTCTCGAAGAACCGTCCGCTCGACGACACGCGCCACTACACGCAGTTCGAGGGGCGCGACAACTTCGACACCGACAGCCTGACGTTCTCGGCGTTCTCCCACCTTCGGGTCCGCAAGGACGCCAATGAGAGCGATCAGACGGTGCTGCAGTACTTCATCGAGAAGGACCCCGAGGACAGCAGTCGCACCCATCTGTACCGACGCGAGGCTCGGCGTCTCACCGGGGACCTCCCCGAGAACATGGAGCAGTTCTGGCCCGCCTACATCGCCATCGAGGATGTGGTCACGTTCGACGTGAAGTACTGGGATACGGTGCAGATGGAGTGGAAAGACGAGTGGCGCACGACGAAGGTCGACATGCAGCCCGACCGTCTTCCGACTCGAGTTCGAATTACATTGGGCGTTCGAGACTTTGACGGTGAGGTCGTGACGTTCACCTCCCAAGCGGTTCTCATGATGCAAGAGGCGATCGACCTCGGGCAGCTGGTGGGGGGGGCGTGATGGAGGGACCCCAAGAGACCCCGGCTGACGACTCGGCCGACGAACCGAAGACCCCAGAGCCCGGCGAGCCTGCCCCGGTGCGCGGTCAGATGGGCATCGCGGTGCTCATGGTGCTGGTCTGTCTGGCCATGATGGCGCCGCTCACCGCCAGCTTCAACTATCAGTCGCGCGTCGACTGGCAGTCTGCGGTCAACGTGCGCGACGAGGTCGCCGCGCGTCAAATCCAGCGGGGCAGCATGCAGCTTTCGCTGCTGCTGTTTGAGATCCAGCGGATGGTCTTCAACCAGAAGCAGTTCCGCGACTTCATGGGTAACTGGGACATCACCCAGGTCGCGCCGTATCTGATGTCGGTGTTCGGAACCGAAGATGGTGCGGAGGGGCTGGGTGCCTTGGCGGGGGTCGACACGTCTGCGTTCGGCGACCTCGCCATCGAAGGCGGGAGCTTCGAGTACCGGGTCTACGCCGAGAGCGGCAAGGTCAACGTCAACTGCCTGGCCAAGCAGGTCAAGGCAGGCGCACGGAACAACCCCGCGGGGCGTACGGTCGAGTCCCTCGAAGCCTTGATGCTCCCCACCATCTACAACCCGCTCTTCGAAGAAGAAAAGGCGGACGGCCAGTTCTACACGCGGACCCAGATCCTCCAGGGCATGGCCGACTACATCGACGACGACACCCAGGGCTTCGACCTGGTCAAGTTGCGTTCGACGTCCGGCTCTGAGCGCTATCGCTACAGCGAGTTGCACGACCCCTACCAGCCGCGTAACGGCTACCTCGACAGTGTCGAAGAGCTCCACCTCGTCGAAGGCATCGACGATGATTGGATGGCCGCGTTTGCCCACGAACTCACGACCTACGGCGAGTGCAAGGTCAACATCAACTTCGCCAGCGCCGAGCAGATCGCCCTGGTGATTCGGCACTCGGTCGAAAACCAGTTCCGGGACAAGGTCGAGGGCGAGAACTTCCTGCTCAAGGTCATGCCGTTGGCCAACTACGTCGTCGAGTCCCGCGAGTTCTCGCTGTTCCAGGACCTCGAGGGATTCAAGGAGATGGTCAGCAAGCCGGACCAGTTCATCAGTCCGCTTGCGGCATTGGGCGGTGACGTGGAGGACAACCAAAACCTTCCGCGCATCCCCGAGGGCATTCCGGTCAAGATCCGCCCGCCCAAGGGCGAGGACAGCGAAGAGGGCTCGGGCGGTCTCACCGAGGTTGCGACGGTCAAGCCCGAGCGCACCTACACCATCGAAGTCATCACCGAGGTCGGGGCCGTTACGAAGCGCCTCACCGCTACCTACGACATGCAGTACGCGCGCTCGCAGACCCAGGGCAAGGGCGCATGGCTGTACATCCGAGAGGACTAAACCCAGCATGGCGCAGAAATTCGTCGGCATCGATCTAGGCACCCACCACATCAAAGTGGCCGTGGTGTCCGCAGGGATACGAGGGGTCCAGCTCGTCGACACGTTTGCCGAGCCGGTCGGCCCCTTGCCGCCAGCGGTCGAGGGCGAGGAGCCCCCCGACCCGTTTGACCACCAGCTCCGCGGTCTGTTCGCGTCCTTGCGGGCCCGAGGCCTGCTGGGTGAGACCGCCTCCGTCTGTCTTCCCTCAGGCGATGTCAGCTACCGGTTGCTCTCGTTCCCGTTCGACGACGAGCGACGCATCGCGCAGACGGTCGGCTTCGAGGCGGAGGGGCAGTTCCCACGGCCCATCGAAGACCTGGTCTACGGTCATGTCGTGGTTCGCTCGACCGAAGGTGGCGGACGGGCCCTCGTGGCTGCCGCACCCAAGGAGCGGGTCAACAAGATGCACGCGGTGTTTCAACGCACCGCCTCCGAGATCAAGGCGGTCACGACCTCGGGCATCGCCCTCGCCGCGGTGGGCAAGGTCACCTTGCCGGTGGCGACGCCCCAGATGGCTGAAGATGGCCGGGCGCCCTGCGTGCTGTACGTCGACCTCGGGCACAAGCACACGCAGTTCGTGGCGATGGGCGCCAAGGGCCCGCTCGCGATTCGGTCGACCCGACGCGGGGGTCGCCAGCTCACCGCCGCCATCGCACGCGAGTTCTCCATGGACACGCCGAGTGCCGAGGCTGCAAAACACACCGATGCATTCCTGCCGCACCGCGGCATGACGGGTCTGTCGGACGCACAGATGCAGTCGGGGACCGTCGTGGCCCGAGCGTTCGAGCCCATCTTGCGCGAGCTCGAGCACACCCGAATCTGGCTGCGTTCGACCTACCACCTCGAGGTCTCGCAGGTGGTGTTGCTCGGTGGGGGAGCGAACCTGTCGGGTATCCGCGAGTACATCACCGAGCAGACTGGACTGCAGATCTCGGACTTCAGCCCCAACGCCCCGGGACTGAAGGTCGGTCCTGCAGGTGGGAAGGACCTCGGGGAGTTTGCGGCCGCGCTCGGAGCCGCCTATGGCGCGGCACGGCGCCCCTTGCTGCAGCTTCGAGACGCGGATGGAGGGGTCGTCGAGGGCGGCTGGGTTCAGGAGAAGATGATCGGCCTCGTCGCGATCGGTGTCGCGGTCATGGCGTTTGGTGCCTTGGACACGATTGCGCGGGTCAAGGCCGCCGATGCTCAGCTCTTGGCCTACGAGGATGAACTCGCCACGGCCACCGAGGCGGCGTTTGGAAACGCAGTCAGCGTCGGTGACGTCAAAGGTGTGCTCGATGGCGCAGAGGGAGCTGACCTCACCAGCCTCGTCCCTGAGCGGGGGGCGCTCGAGACCCTCGCGCTGATCGTCGACGCGGCGACGCCCAGCGACATCGCGAACAAGCCTCCGCCACTGCCAGTTCCGCCCCCGGGGGTCGACCCGGGGCTCCTGCCGCCCGCTGGGTTCGGTGGGGCAGCTGTGAGCCCCGACGGTCAGCCATTGCTCGGTCCCGACGGTCTCCCGATCGACCCGGCCCTCGCAGAACCGAAACCGATCGGTCCGATTCCCGCCGACGCGGGAATCGTGTTGGTCGACGAACTCACCCTGTCCTTGGTCGACATTCGCCAGCTCAAGGTCGAGATCAAGGCGGGGGCGAACACCTCGTCCGCGCAGGACCGGCTCGCCGCCAAACTCTCGGCGCTTGGATGTATCTCCAACGTCTCCAAGGGCAAGGTTCGAGGCGAGGCGCGCAAGACGTTCCAGATGGAGATGGACAACAAGTGCTTCTTCAAGAAGTCCGCTGCCGAGGAGGAGCCCGAAGAAGAAGCGGCCGAGCCCGAGGAAGCCGACACCGCCGAGGAATCCGCGGAAGACGCATCAGAAGAAGGGGAGGAGTAGACGATGGCAGGCGCAGTCGCACCCAAGGCGGGGTTCCTCTCCAGCCTCTCACCACGTGAGCGCACGTTGGTGATGGCGCTGGTGCTCACGTTCTTCGTGATGGGCACCCTTTTGCTGTTCTATCTGCGGTCCCAGACCCTCCGCGAGACGGACGCTGCTGTCGAAGCGCACAAGATGGCGCTGCAGTCGGTCTACACCCGTGGCGCGGTCTACAAGGACCGTCTCGACTCCAAGAAGAAACGGGAGAAGAACATCCCCAGTACGGGGATCCAGTTCTTGACCTTGGTCGAGGCTGCCCAGGCTGGAGTCGAAGGCGTGACGGTGTCGGACCAAGAGGAGGTCACGCCGCAGACGCTCGAGGGCAACCTCATCAAGCGTTCGTTCAAGTTCAAGCTGCGCAGCGTCACGCTGGAGCAGGCGATGAAGTTCCTGACCGCGCTCGAGAGCGAGCCGGGGAGAATCATTCTCACCGAGCAGCTTGCCGTTCGCTCGCCGTCCTCCGCAGAGGACCGTCTCAACCTGGACGTCGTCATCTCCACCTGGGAGCGCGAGGCCGAAGAAGAACCCGAAGACGAGGAAGAGGAGGAGTAGCCGATGGACCTCTCGATTACACGCGGTGAGATTCCCACCGACGCTCCGTCCGTGACCCGCAGCCGGAACTGGGGGCGCACCCTGCAGCGCGGCTTCGGTTGGGGCATGCTTGGCATGTTCTTCTTCCTGCTCTTCGCCTGGGTCGCGCTGCCGACCGAGGCGATTGCGTGGCGCATCAGCCACGAGGCCAAGAAGGCCGGCTACGTGGTGGAGATCGAGGACATCTCGGTCATGCCGTGGGGGTCCGCGACCCTCGAGAATGTCACCTGGACGTTCGAGCCCAGCCGCCCCGATTCCCCGCCGCAGCAGTATTTCATGGAGGAGATCGATATCTCCATCGGCCTGCTGTCCCTGATCGGCGGCACGGTCGACGTCGAGGTCGAGACCGCGCGGGAGGACGGGACGATCATGGCCCGCTACGTTCAGGGCTCGAGCGAGACAACCGTCGAAGTCGATATCGATGGACTCCCACTGTACGACGTCCCGAAGGCGGCCCAGGCACTCAACGTGCCTCTGTACGGGTTGCTCAACGTCAAGGCCGACATCACGGCGCCGGACGGCAAGTTCTCCAAGGCCGAAGGCAAGATCACGCTGGCGTGCTCCGCGTGCCGAGCAGGGGACGGGGACTCCAAGCTCTACGTGCCCGGTGGTAGCAAGGCGCTGCGCGATGGCATCACGCTTCCGGAGATCGACTTCGGCACGCTGACGGGGGAGCTCATCGTCAAGAAGGGGGCCGCGACGATCGAGGAGCCGATCGCGACCGAGAGCGAAGACATGATCATGTCGCTCACGGGCAAGCTCAAGCTCAAGGATCCCTTCCAGAAGTCCCGCTTCAACATGCTGATGAAGCTGGAGCTGACCGAGTCCTTCCTGACCGAAGCGGAGCGGTTGGCGTTCATCTATCGCGGCGCCAGTGCCAACGCCAAGCTCGACCCTCCTGAACGCGGGCTGGGATTCAAGCTCGGCGGGCCCGTCTCGAAACCGCAGTTCCGCGGTGTGAAGAGCAAATCGACCGCCGAGAACTTGGCGGACCGTCGCAAGAAGCGCCGGGAGCGAGACCGAAAACGGGCCGAACGTCGATCCAAGCGCGGCAAGAAGTCCAAGAAGACGCCGAAGAAGGACGACAAGAAGAAGGACGAAGAGAAGGACGACGAGAAGAAGGACGACGAGAAGAAGGACGACGAGCGTCCGGGCCTCAACATCGCCCCGCTCGATGACGAGCCGAGCTCCGATGAGCGTCGTCCGGCACTACCACCGGCCGAAGACGACGATGTCGAGGTGTTTGATCCCAATGATGGAGGCCGCGATGAGCCCGCCAATGACCAACCTTCGGACGACGACCGCTACGGCCGCGACGACGGCCAAGGGCAGGAGGACGGGCAACAGGGCGATGGCCAAGACGGTGGTCAGGACGACGGGCAACAGGGCGATGGCCAAGACGGTAGGCAGGAGGACGGGCAACAGGACGATGGCCAAGACGGTGGTCAGGACGACGGCCAAGCCGATGGCGGTGTCCAGGACGACGGCCAAGGCCAAGGCAGCGGCGGACAGGGGCAGTAGGTCCGCAGCCGACCGCTCCTAGGACCGAGGTGGTGGGCACTCAGCCTGCCCAATGATGCGGTCGGCCCCCGACAATCGTCCCGAGAACCGGCGCGTCGCGAACACGTGCCGGTTCTTGCTCGGCCAAAATCCGGCCAAAACACGTCAGGTCTGCTTGCATGCCAACCTCGACCCGGCCGAGCTCTTGTTCCCGGTGCGACGCGTAGGCTGCTTCCTCGGTGAAGCCTCGAACTGCGCGGTCCAAGCTGACGCGTTGTTCGGGAAGCCAACCCCCTTTGGGTGTTCCGCTGGCGTCTTGTCGGGTGATCGCGGCGTAGAGCCCGTGGGTCACATCGGGGAGCTCGACGGGAAAGTCGCTCCCGAAACAAAGGTGCGCGTCCGCGTCGAGCAAGCTGCGCCACGCGTAGGCTCCGGCAAGGCGCTCGGGACCCAGTCGCTGTGAGACCCACCCCATATCGGAGGTTGCGTGCGTCGGCTGCATCGAGGCTACCACCCCGAGTTCGGCGAAGCGGGGGATGTCGGTGGGGTCGAGGATCTGGCAGTGCTCGATGCGGGGTCGAGGGTCCGTTCGTGCCGCGTGCTCGAGCGCCTGTGCGTAGACATCGAGGACGGTGCGGTTACCTGCGTCACCTATCGCATGGGTCGCGACCTGCCATCCGCCGCGCATGGCGGCGACGACGATCCGACGCAGCGCAGCCTCGTCGTGCTGCATCAGCCCCGCATGGCCCGCTCGGTCCGCGTAGGGGTGCAAGAGCGCGGCGCCCCGGCTTCCGAGCGCACCGTCCGCGTAGACCTTCACCCCGGCCAGCGCGTACGGAGAGCCGCGCAGGAGCGGGTCCGGAGCCTGCTGCTGAAGGTCTTGCATGAACCAGGACTCCGCCGCGTAGGCATGCACCCGGATCCGAAGACCTTCGGGGTCGCTCGCGAGTCGGCGGTAGGCCGCGTCCGTCCCCGAGCCGATACCCATGTCGTGTACGCCTGTGAGACCGCGCTGGAGGATGTGTTGTTGTGCGGCCTCGATCCGCGTGCGCAGGTCCGCGGGGGAGAGCTCTGGAGTCGAGACGAGTTCCATCGCGGCGTCGACCAGAACGCCGGTCGCGGTGCCGGAGTCGTCGCGCAGGATCTCCCCGCCGCCGGGGATGGGTGTGTCGGGTCCGATGCCCGACTCTCGAAGGAGTGCGGCGTTGCCCCAAGCGGCGTGTCCGTCCACGCGTCGCAGCCAGACCGGGCGATCCGGAAACGCTTGCGTGAGTGGATGGTGGGTGGGCATGGCGGCATCGGGCCAGAGGTTCTGGTCCCAGCCGCGTCCGATGACCCATCCGTCCGCGGGCGCGCTCGCTTGAAGCCGGCGAACGACCTCATCGATGGATGTGGCGCCGCGCAGGTCTACGGTGGCCAGTGATTCTCCGAGCCCCACAAGGTGAGCATGGGCGTCGACGAGCCCCGGTGTCACGGTGCCACCGCCTGCGTCGAGCACAACCGTGCTGGGGCCTCGGAGCGCCTCCACATCGGGTTCGCTCCCGACCGCGACGATGACTCCGCCAGTGATCGCGATGGCGCGGGCTCGCGGGCGTGCCGCGTCGAGCGTCCACACATCACCACCGCGCACGATCAGCGAGGCGGAGGTCTGCCCCGACGGGAGAGGCTGTGCCGGCTTGGGGGCCGCGGGGGCCGCGGATTGCCGGCAGCCCGCAAGCGGAGTCGACAGCAGCATCGCGAGCATCGATCGACGTGTGGGACGCACGGCCGGATGCTAGAGCACATCTCACAACCCCGCCACGCGCTGCCGGGTCTGGTCGCCACGTGCACTCGAGGGCGGACTTGACCCGCGAACGAGCGCCGGTCACCCTTTATCGAGTTCGCCGGTTGGGTATTGATGGATCTGAAACGACTGCCACCGTCTTTGTTGGTTGCCCTTGGCCTCGCGGGCTGTGGCCCTGCGGTCGACGATGGGTCCAGCGGCGGCGATTCTGGTGACTCCCAGAGCACCACCGAGGACTCTGGCGACACCGTGGGTCCATGTTTGAGCCCAGTGTTGCCGACTGGGGACACCACGGGAACCAGCTCGGTGGGGCCATGCCTAGGTATGGTGACGACCGGTCCCATCCTCGACGTTGGGGCGACGGTCGGTCCATGCCTCGAGCCGCCGATGTCGACCAGCACTGGCCCGGACACCAGTACCGATACCGATACCGATACCGATACCTCTGGAGGGGACGGGACGGACTCTGGCACGACCGGCGGAGCGGACACGGGAGTCGGTCCGTGCCTTGTGCCGCCGAATGCTCCTTCGGGCCCGGTGGGCGATCACGGCGAGGGCCTTGGGGCCCCTGCACCGAAGGCTCGGTCGGCGATCCTCGACCGGCTGCTTCACGCGGGGGTTCTGCCGGATGATGTCGCTGCCCGGCTGACGCTCCCCAAAGATTGACGACTCCTAGGAACGATCGGACCACGATGGATCTCAAGCGCCTCCCACCCTCTCTACTCGTTGCCCTGGGTCTGGTGACAACGGGCGCGGACAGCATAGGCTGTACAGTCGGCGCTTGCCTCGATGTGGCGGGCCCCGAGACCTCCACCGGGCCGTGTCTCGACGTGGTGGCGCCCACCAGCACGAGCAGCACTGGCCCGGGACCGCAGACCAGCTCGACCGGACCGGACATGGACACCGGATCCACCGTCGGACCGTGCCTGGACGTGGCCCCCGGAACAACGACGTCGGTGACCGGGCCTGACACGGACACGGACACCGACACGGACACCGACACCGACACCGACACCGATGGCGGGACCGACTCCGGTACCAGCACGGGCGGTGCGCCCGATGGTGGCGAGGCTTCGGACCGAGGGTCCGTGCTCGGACGGCTGCTCGACGCAGACATCTTGCCGCCCGACGTCGCACAACGGCTCCGGTCGAAGGACTGAGCATGTCGGTTCTCGAAATCTCAGAAATCGAGTCGGACTCGCAGTCTCAGATCCCGCGGCTCGACTTCGAGCTTACCCCGGGCTGCGACCACAAGTGTGCGCACTGCTACAACGTCTGGACCGCCGACGTTGGCGACCCGCAAGCGGGCTACGACACCGGCGGCCAGCTGCGAACGCCAGAGTTCAAGGCGATGATGAGCAACATCGTCGGCCAAACCCAGGCCAACCACATCACCATCACCGGTGGTGAGCCGCTGCTGCGCAAGGATGCGGTCGAGATCATCGAACACGCCTGCAGCAGCGTGGACGTGGTCACGCTGATCACCAACGGCAGCCACGTCGACCCGCAGACAGCGGCTCGTTTCGGCCGAGCCGGTCTGCGGCAAGTGCAGCTGACGCTCCTCGCTGGCGACCGGGCGGAGCACGACCGGCTCAAAGGCGCCGTGTGTTTCGACGACACGATTCGCGCGGCGGTGAACCTGACCGAAGCTGGTGTTCCGGTTCAGGTCTGTTTCGTCTCCATGCACGAGAACTGGCACCAGTTCGAACGCGTGATGGAGCTGTGCTTTGCGTTGGGGATCAAAGGCGTGTCGTACAACCGCATGTCGCCCACCGGAGGCGCCATTCACCACATCGCGCGCCTCATGCCGACCGTCGAGCAGATCGAGGCCAACCTCGATGTGGCCGAGCGCCTCGGCCGGGCCTGGGGGATCGCCGTTTCCACCGCGATGCCGATTCCGCCGTGTCTGATCCGGATCGAGAGCTACAGCTGGGTGCGCTTCGGCTTCTGCAGCACCGGCTCCTCCTCGCCCAACATCGTGATCGACGGCAAGGGCAACGTCCGCAGCTGCAACCTCGCCGGCGGGGTCATGGGCAACGTACTGGAGCAGCCTTGGTCCGAGATCTATGCCGTGCCCTACCAGCGCGAGTTCAAGCGCAACGTCCCACAGATGTGCCGTGGCTGCGCGTACGAGACGTCCTGTCAGGGGGGCTGCAAGGAGAGCGGGTTCGCGACGTTTGGCGACCACGCTCACCCGGAGCCCTTGCTGTGGCTGGCTCAGAATCCCGACTGGCGTGAGCAGGTCGGCGAGGAGGTCGACCAATCGATCATCCCGCTGCGTCGGCTGACGCGCCCTGCGAGTCGGCGGACCGAGGGAGCCCCGGTTGGCGACGCGTGATCCTTGTGTCCTGCTGATCTCGCCGGGGATCATCAAATGGACCGACATGGACTTCGGTCTGCCGCACCTCGTGAGCATGGGCGGCTACGTGCAGCACCACACCGGGGTGCGCGTCGAGTTGCTCGACCTCAACTACGAGGGCGGGGATCACAAGCAGCTGCTCGAGACCATCGAATCGCTGGGACCGCACCTGGTCATCGGGCTCTCGACCTACTCGAGCTTCGACTACATGCGGGTGATGGCACTGGCTCGCTTCCTGCGACGGCGCTTTCCGAATACGCCGCTGGTCACGGGGGGCTATCACGCCAGCGCGCTGCCCACCGACGTCGTGTTCGAGGGCTCGCCCTTCGACGCCGTCATCGTGGGAGAGGGCGAGAAACCGCTGCTCTCGATGGTGCAGATGCTGCTGGGCGGTGGTCGCCTGGAGAAGCAGATCTGGGGGCCCGACCAGATTCAAGATCTCGACACGCTTCCCCCGTACCAGTGGCAGCTGCTCGATCGCTACTGGCCGCGGGCGACGGACATTGGTCGCAAATTTCAGATCTATCTCGCACGCGGCTGCCCGTATCACTGCACGTTCTGCATGGAGCGGGCGAAGAGTGGCTACAAGTGGCGAGCCTATTCCTCCGAGCGTGCGGTGTCGGAGTTGGTCCGGCTCTCGCAGTGGACCGACCTGAAGAACTGGGTGATCAACATTGCCGACCCCCTGTTTGGGTTCAAGCGCAGCTGGAGGCGGGAGGTGCTCCAGGGCATCATCGACAACGACCTGCTGCCGCGGCAGTACTGGACGCTGACTCGCTCCGACGACCTCGATGACGAGGACGTGAGCCTGCTGGCCCGGGCGCGATTCTCGATCGGCATCGGCCTGGAGAGTGGCAGTCCGAAGATGCTCACCTTGATGCACAAGGGCAACAAGCCCGACGCGTATCTCGCCGCGATGCAGCGGCTCGCTCGCCTCAGCCGCAAGCACAAGTTGACCTGGGCTTCGAACGTGATCGTGGGTCATCCCGGTGAGTCGATCGAATCGATGCGGGAGACCCAGCGCTACCTGACCGAGTTGTTCACCTCCGCCAAAGAGACCTGCGGGTGGCTGTCGATCGATGCGTTTCGTTTGTATCCGGGCGCGCAGGTGCACGAGGCGATGGAGACCTATGGCCAGCTCCACGGCACCCGCTTCCACCATCCGCAGTGGTGGAAGAGCTGGTACGACGGGGCGTTTGCGGCCGAGCACATCGACCCCAGCCGTGAGGTATCCTTTGAGGACCGGGTCGAGTTCATGCACGAGGCCTACGCGCCGCTGACCGCCGCGATCGCCGAGAACTTCACGGGGCAGGGTCGTAGCGTCGACCGGGTGTTCCGCCGTAGCCTCAACGACCAAGCCCGCCAGATGAGCAACGCGAGTAAAGACGCGACACTGAAGCGGGCGGCCAGAGTTCGCGCGTTGGCCGATCGTCGCGAGGAAGAGCAGGGGCCCAAAGGAAAGGCCGTTGCGATCAACTTCCCGATCGGCCTGCATCTCAAGGACCCGTGGGTCCGAGAACGGGAGTCTGCGGTCCGGCGGCTTCTCGACGAAGGCGTGTTGCGGACGGCGGACCTGATCGAGGCACTCCTGCAGGTCTCGCCCGAGGCTCACATGTCCCGTGAGGCCAGCGCGATGCTCTTGGGAGGCGAGCACGCGAGTACCGATATGGAGGGCGAGCTGCCGATCTCGCTCAGCCTTCGGACCACCGCGATGGGTCTCGAAGCGCTGGAGCCGGCGCTCGGCGACCGCGTTGTCGACGTCACTGCACGCAGCGGCTACCTGGCCGCGCTGCTATCGCTCTTGGTGGGCGAGCAGGGCGAGGTCTTGGCGATTCACCCCACCGGAGGGTCTGCTGAAGAGGCGAGGGGGTTCGCGAAGGGCTTGGAGTCCTGCGACAACGTCCTGGTCACCGAGGCGGAATCCGCCGGAGTCATGCTGGAAGGCACGTGGGATGGAGCCTGGATCGGCGCTGCGTTGCCGCGGGTGCCCCAGGGCATCGCCGCACACCTCACCGAACCCGGTGGACGCCTCATCACGTTCGTCGGCCCGCGGTTCCGCCCCCAGGACCTCGTCGCGCTGACTCGGCACGGGGACCGTCTCGAAGAGCGCCGGGTGGCCCGAGTGGCGGTTCCGGTTCTCGCCGGTCCCGGCGGATGGATTCACGCACCTCGGCCGGCCGCGACGCGCCCATCGGCACATCCGTGAACATCGCGTTCGTGCGCTGGGACGGGGCTGCTCGGCTGTACGCCGTGCTCGCGCGGCTGGACCTCGGTGCGGATGCGGCCTCCCTCTTCGATGCCAGGCTGCCGCGAGGGCCGTGGGTGGAGCCACTCTTGGAGGCGTACCGGGCTGCACCGGGGAGGCTGATGCTGCACGGGGTCGCGCTGCTTCGTCCCTCAGACCTCCGTTCGTGCCTTCGACATCAACCGCCGGCGGGTCTCGAGGATCCCGCTGGCCGTCGGCTGTGCACAGCGTCCCTCGACGCGCTCGATGCGATCGCGGACGAGCCGTTGCGCTACGCAGAGGCTCCCCAGGAAATCCTCGAACCGCTGCAGGCCCTGCGCGGTGCGCTCTGGGAACGCGTGGGCCCGCCGCCAGCGTTGCGGGTTGTGGACTGCCCTGCACTGGGTCGAGCCGGTCGAGCTGTGTCATCGGGGGAGGGAAGGGTGGTCGCCGTGTCGCTGGCCGAGCCGGCGGAGCACGTGCTTTGCCAGGTCTTGCATGAAGAGACCCATGCGGTGACTGACCCCCTCGTTCGGGAGTCGTGGACCCCGTCCGGCGCGCGTCGGGACACGGCGGTCGGCAGCCCTGGATACGCGCGTCACCAAGCCCTCGAAACCGCCGCGATCGAGGTGGGCGACGCGCTCATCGCGGCTCGAGCTCCACAGTGGAGCGACGCGTACCAGCGATGGCGGGCCCGGTTCGGGGTGTGATCGCTACGCGGGCAGCCCGAGATTTCGCAGCACGGTCCGCAGCTGCGGCTCCAGCATCGAGCCACTTTGTTGTCCTACGAGCTCCCCGTCGGCGAAGCAGAGCAAGGTGGGCACGCTGCGGACGCCGTAGTGGGTTGCGACATCTGCGGAGCTGTCCGCATCGACCACCATCAGCTCGAGACACCCCTCGGACTGGGCGACGAGTCGCTCGACGATGGGTTTGTAGGTCCGGCAGGGGGCACACCAAGGGGTCGAGAACAGCACCAGAAGCCCCTTGGGCGGCTTCTCCAGTGTGCGGGCCAGCGTCGCAGGGTCGAGGGAGAGGAGATTGCTCATCAGGCTCTAAGGTGCCCAGCAATGCCGCCCTTACAGGCGTAAGATCCGGGTCGCTGGACACCTGAGAACGAGATGGACGCATCCAATCACGGGCTCGACCTGCTCGGGGCGCTGATCCTCGCCGAACGCGCGAGATGGGTTGCCGTGGCCCGTGGCCAAGGGCTCGGCCCGCAAGACGCGATCGAATCGGTACAGGAGAGCCTCTGCAAGGTGCTGCGCGCTCTGATGACCGGGGACATCGACGTCCCGCAGGAGCGACTGGCAGCCTATGTCGCCGGCGTCGTTCGCAATGCCGCCCGCAATGGCCGGCGCCGGCACCACCGTGCGCGTCCCCATGTGTCCCTGGACGAGATGGACCTCGCCGACGAGCAGCCCACGTCCGAGGCGCTCGTGGCCCAGGCCGAGGAGCACGTTCGGCTGCACGCGTGTGTGGCCCGGCTGTGCGATACCCAGCGTGCCGTCGTCACGTTGCGACTGCTGCAGGAGCAGGCGGGGGAGGACGTCGCAGGAGCGCTGGGCATCACGCGGAACCATGTCGACGTGTTGTTGCATCGCGCCAAGCGGCAGCTGCGAAGCTGCCTGATCGAAGACGCCCGCCCCCACGCCTGAGACCCTGCTTGGCGCTATGCTGGGGGTCCATGCCCGAGCTTCCTGACGTCACGGTCTACGTGGAGCTGCTCGGGCGCAAGCTGATCGGACACCGGTTACAGGGCATCAAGCTGCGCTCGGTGTCGCTGCTCAGCACCTTCGATCCTCCGCACTCGGCCGCGTACGGCAAGCGGGTGATCGGCGTGCAGCGGCAGGGCAAGCGCATCGTGTTCGCATTCGAGGATGACCTGTTCTTTGTGCTGCACCTGATGCGACTGGGTCGGCTGCGGTGGGCGGACCCCGACAAGAAGGCGAAAAATGCCAGCGGCAAGGTGCTGCATGCCGTGTTCACGTTCGACTCTGGAACGCTGCACTTGGTGGAGATGGGGGCCAAGAAGCGGGCGAGCCTGCACGTCGTTCGAGGCGCCGACGCCGTCGCCGAGCATGACCGTGGTGGTCTGGAGGTGTTCGAGATCGATCTCGAGGCGTTCGGCGAGCGGCTGCGTCGCAAGAACCACACCCTCAAGCGGGCGCTCACCGACCCGCGGATCTTCAGTGGTATCGGCAACGCATACAGCGACGAGATTTTGCATGCCGCCAAGCTCTCTCCGATCAAGCTCTCGCAGAAGCTCGATGACGATGAGGTCGAGCGCCTCTATCAGGCGACGCTGCGCACGCTGGCGTTGTGGACCGACCGCCTGCGGGTCGAGGCGGAGAGCAAGGGCTGGCTGGAGAAGGTCACCGCGTTTCGGCCGGAGATGGCGGCGCACGGAAAGCGCGGTGAGCCGTGCCCGGTGTGCGGGGCCAAGATTCAGCGGATCAAGTACGCGGATCGCGAGACCAACTACTGCGCGGTCTGCCAGACCGGCGGTCGCCCCCTGGCGGACCGGGCGCTGTCTCGGTTTCTGGGCAAGGACTGGCCCAAGACGCTGGAGGAACTCGAAGAGCGTCGCGGGGGCGCGTGAACGGGTGGCAGGCGCGCCGGTTTGCGCTACACACTCGGGCATGCGCGCGCCCCTCGTGCTCCTGCTTCTCGCCACCGCGTGTGGAGGCCCCGGCCCCGTCTCGCCCGCGGCGCAGGCCAAGGCCGATGCGATCTGGAGCGAGCGCTGCGCCAACTGTCATGGCCCGCGAGGCATGGGAGATGGACCGGGCGCGGCAGCCTTGCCAACCAAGCCACGCGTGCTTGCCGACTCCACGTGGCAGTCGCAGGTCACCGACGAGCACATCGCCACCGTCATCACCGACGGGGGCAAAGTGCTCGGGCTCGACTCCAACATGGCCGCAAACCCCGACCTCAAGGCCAAGCCCGAGGTGTTGCGCGGCCTGGTCCGCAAGGTTCGCTCGCTGACGCCGTAGTCTATAGTGCCGCGGTGTCCGCCTGGCTTCAGGCTCGCCGCACGGCCGTGCTGGCCGGGCTCGCGTTTGTAGGGTCCCTGTGCTTTGGGCTGGCCTCGCCGCCGAGCTCGGTGCCCGCGATTGCCTGGTTGGGCTTCATCCCGCTGTTGCTTGCCGCCGAAGGTGTGTCGGGCCGTCGCGCTCGGGTCCAGTTCTTCGTCGGTTGGGTGGGCGGCCTGTGCACCGGCTTGGTCGGCTTTCCGTGGATCGGCCACACGCTCGAGCGGTTCGCGGAGTTCCCGGTGTGGCTCGCTGCCCTGGGCACGTTCTTGTTTGCGGCGTACACCGCCATCCCGTACGGACTGTGGCTGGTCGCGTTGGCGCGGGGCCCGAAGTCGGGTCCGTGGCGTTTCCTTTGGGCGGCGACGTCGTGGGTGGGGCTGACATCGTTGTGGCCTGCGATCTTCCCTTACACGCCGCTGATCGGCCTCTCGCAGCTGCCTGCATGGATTCAGGCGGCCGAGCTGGGTGGGGTGCCGGCGCTCGAGTGGATCGTGTTGGGCTTCGGCTACGCCGTGGTCGCGGCGGCCCTCACCAAGGTCCCAAGGACACGCTTCGTCGCGCTGGGAATCGCAGTCGCGTTGCCCTGTGTGTCCTGGCTTGCGGGGACATGGCGCTTGGACAGCCTCGATGCCCAAGCGCAGGGCGCACCCGTGGTCCGCTTTGGCATCATCCAGCCCAACACCGCACTGTTCGCCAACCAGCGCAGCGACAAGATGAGGCGGCTGTGGAAGATGTCCGCCGCGGCAGAGCGCGAGGGGGCCCAAGTGATCGTGTGGCCGGAGGCGGGGATCTACCCGTGGGTGCAAGAGCGTCCGTTCCTCGAGGACGGGCGAGGGCTTCGCCGAGTGTTGCAGGCCCACAAGCTGCCCACGATCCTCGGCGTCGCCACGCGCAAGGCTGGCGACCCCTACGAGTGGAACACCGCCGTGGTGATGAACGCCCAAGGCAAGGTCGAGGGCACGTTCGACAAGACCGTGCTCGTGCCGTTCGGCGAGGAGATCCCGATCGTCGACCCCGACTGGGCGCGGTCGATCGTTCCGGCGATGTCCCACAACCACGCCGGGGAGGACCCCGCCCGGTTCCCCGTGGCATTGGCAGATGGCTCGGCCACCTATGGGGCGGGCCCGCTGATCTGCTACGAGGACATCTTTCCGGACTTCGCGCGGCACGTGGCAGCGCAAGACTCGGGGATCGAGTTCTTCGTCAACGTGACGATCGACACCTGGTTCGGTGACACCGCCGAGCCTTGGGAGCACCTCGCCCTCGCGCAGTTCCGCAGCGTTGAGCACCGGATCCCGATGGTCCGAAGCGTGGCAGCTGGGGCGAGCTCCGTCATCGACCACGGCGGCCGTGTGGTCGCGTCGGTCCCGGTGACCGATCCCGAACCCCGCCGGCCGGTGCCGGCGCAGCGCTTGGTGCACGACGTCGCGTTGCCGCGAAACACCGCGCAGTCGCCAACGTTCTACGCACGTGGGGGCTGGCTGCTCGGTTTGCTGTGTTCCATCGCTACGGTGTTGGTGCCGCTTGCTGCCGTCGTGCGGAGCAAGTATCGTCCGCGCGCGAGCGACGCGACCTCCTGACAGTCCGCGGCGCAGCCCAGTGCCCCCATGCATGCGCCCCCGTCCAAGACCCAAAGTCGAGGCGCCTTCGGCTCCCGACTCGGCTTCATTCTCGCGGCAGCTGGCTCGGCGATCGGCCTGGGCAACATCTGGCGGTTCCCCTACACCGCTGGCGAAAACGGAGGCGGCGCGTTCGTGCTGCTGTATCTGGTCTTCGTCATCGGCCTGGGCCTGCCCGTGCTGCTCGCCGAGCTGTCGCTGGGGCGCGCAAGCAAGAGCAACCCCGTCGGCGCGTTCAAGCGATTCTTCCCCAAGACGCTGTGGCCCTACGTCGGCGGACTCGGTGTCCTGACCGGGTTCGGCATCCTTGCGTTCTATGTCGTCGTCGCCGGGTGGAGCCTGTCGTACCTAGGCCGTGCGTTCACCGGCACGTTCGACGGTGCGATCACGGCGGAAGAGTCGGGGGTCTTGTTCACCTCGATCATCTCCAACCCGACCGAGACCGTGGCATTGGCCGGTGTGTTCCTGGTGTTGACGGCGGTGGTCGTCCGCGCCGGGGTGGGGGGAGGCATCGAGCTCGCCTCGAAGATCCTGATGCCCGTGTTCTTCGTGCTGCTGCTGGTGCTGGCCGGGCGCTCGTTGACGCTGCCCGGCGCCGACGAGGGGGTCGCGTTCCTGTTCGGGACCGACTTCAGCAAGCTGACCGGGCAGGGCGTCATGAGTGCGTTGGGCCAAGCGCTGTTCAGTCTCAGCCTCGGGATGGGCGCGATGATCACCTACGGGTCCTACTTGCCCGACAAGGAGAACCTGCCCATCGCCGGTGCCGCGGTCGCGTTCTTCGACACGGCGATCGCGTTGCTCGGCGGGCTCATCATCTTTCCCGCGTTGTTCAGCCAGGGCGTTGCCCCCGACGAGGGTCCCGGCCTGGTGTTCGTCGTCTTGCCGACGATCTTTCACTCGTTGCCGATGGGGAATCTGTTCGCCATCGCCTTCTACGGCTTGCTGTCGATTGCCGCGCTGACCTCCACGATCAGCCTGATGGAGGTCGTGGTGGCCTACTTCGTCGACGAGCGGGGATGGAATCGCAACAAGTCGGTTCTGGTGATCGTGCCGGCGACGCTGATGCTCGCCGTTCCCTCGTCGCTCTCGCAGGGCGGAATGGACTTCTTCACCGACTTCATTGGCGGCAAGGGGTTCCTCGATACGCAGGACATCCTGTTCGGCAACATCTCGCTTTCGGTCGGAGCGCTGCTGATCTCGATCTTCGTCGGCTGGAAGTGGGGAGCCAAGGAAGCCCTGCAGGAGATGGATAACTTCTCGCTGGGCGGGGTGTGGTCCATCCTGATCCGGTTCGCGGCCCCGATCGCGGTCGGAGCGGTGCTGGTGACCTTCGTCGTCGGACTGTTCGGCGAGTGAACGTCGTCCTTCTCAGCCTCGACGAGGTGCGTCCTGATGGCGGTGCTTCGTTGCAGGGGCGCCGCGCGGAACACGTCGCCAAGGTGCTGGGGAAAGTGCCCGGCGATGCTCTCGCTGTCGGTGTTCGGGGAGGCAAGCTCGGGTCGGCCCAGGTGGTCTCGAGCACGAAACAGGTTCTCGAGCTGGAGGCCTGCGTCTTCGAGCGGGAGCCGGCACCCAAGCGACCGATCACACTCGTGCTCGCCCTGCCGCGTCCGCCTGTGTTCCGCCGGCTGCTCCAGCACGTCACCGCGCTCGGGGTCGAGCGGATCGTCTTGCTGCAGACGCGCCGGGTCGAGAAGAGCTACTGGATGAGTCCGTCGCTCGAGCCTGACGCCATCGACACCCAGCTTCAGCTCGGTCTGGAGCAGGCGGTCGACACCGTGGCGCCCCAGGTGGAGAGAGCGCGCGGATTCAAGGCCTTCGCGCAGGATCGCCTGCCCGAGCTCGCGGCCGGCGCTCGCGTCTTGGTGGCGCACCCCGGCCCGTTCGGACCCTGCCCGGTCGACGTGCCCGGACCCGTGGTGTTGCTGGTGGGGCCTGAGGGCGGATTCATCCCGTACGAGATCGCGCGCCTGACCGAAGCTGGCGCGGCGGGGGTCTCCTTGGGGCCTCGCATCCTCCGGGTCGAGACCGCGACGTTGGCCTTGTTGGGCCGACTCGGCGGCTGAGAAGAAAAAGCGCAGAAACACTGAAGGTCGTCCCATGTCCGGACAGAAACCGGATGACGATGGCTTGGCAGTGCTTGCAGAACTCCTTGGTTTGTCTGGGGGGCGTGCTCCTGGTTGCGCAGGGCTGCGCGGATCCTTCCGCCTCCGGCGGTGGATCCGAGGGGCCCTCCACCGGCGGTGAGGTCGGCTCGTCGTCAGGCCCTGGATCCGAGTCTGGCGACGCGGATCCAGGGTCGACGGGCGAGGCCCCGGACGCCTCGTGCGACGAACTCGACGTCTCCTCGACACCGCTTCGACGTCTCACCGGCCGGCAGTATGCCAACGCAATCCGGGATGTCCTCGACGTATCGGTCGACGTCGGTGAGCTGGGCGCGGACGAGAAGGCTGGAGCCTTCGACAGCAACGGAAGCGCGGCGGTCTCGCCCAGCAGCGTCGAGCTGTATCGGGCGCTGGCCGAATCGGTCGCGTCCGCCACCCCAGAGCTGACCGCCTGTGACGGGGAACCACAGGGGTGCTGGGACACGCTTCTGGATGGGACGGGGCGCCGTTTGTTCCGCCGCCCGCTGACGCAGGAGGAGCGGGGCCGATACATCGAGCTGGCACAGACGGGCGCGGACGCGGTGGACGGGTCGCGTCTGGTCGTCCAGGCGATGTTGCAGTCGCCCAGCTTCCTGTATCACCTCGAGTTCGGCCTGCCGGACGAGGGAGGAGACGTCATCCCGCTCGAGCCGTACGAGGTCGCGTCGCGGCTCTCGTTCTTCCTGTGGAACAGCGTCCCCGACGATGAACTCCTCGACGCCGCCGCGACCGGTGAGCTGAGCTCGGCGGATGCCTTGGAAGCTCAGGCCCAGCGACTCCTGCTCGACAGCCGCGCGCGTGATGCCATCGGTTCGTTTCACGTGCAGTGGCTGGGTATCGACCACCTCGAAGACACGTTCAAGGACCCCGGGACCTATCCCGACTTCAGCGTATCGATGGCGCAGGCCATGGTGGCTGAGACGCGCCGTTTTTCGGAACTCACCGTCCTGCAAGGCGACGCACGGCTGGGGACCCTCCTGACCGCGTCGCACTCGTATCTCACCGCGCCGCTGTTCGAGTTGTACGGCGTAGCCGAGCCTGACGACTTCGTGCCGGGGATGCCGGTCGAGCTCGACCCTGAGCAGCGGGCAGGTCTCATCACCCACGCGTCGTTCCTCACGGAGCATGCGTTGACGAACCAGTCGGGACCGATTCAGCGCGGTGTCGAGATTCGCAGTCAGTTCTTCTGCGACCCGCCGCCTCCTCCGCCGCCCGACGCGAACGTCGAACCTCCGGCACCGGATCCGGACGCGACCACGCGCGAGCTGTTCGAGCAACACACCGCGGATCCAACCTGCGCCAGCTGCCACGTGCTGATCGACGGCATTGGGCTGGGCATGGAGAACTACGACGGGATCGGCCGTCACCGTTTGATGGAGAACGGGAAGGCAGTCGACGCGAGCGGTGAGGTTCTTGCCACCGACATCGACGGCACGTTCGAAGGCGGCGTCGAGCTTGCGCACCGGCTCGCGCAGAGTGAGCAGGTTCGCGAGTGTGTCACGCGGCAGTGGTTCCGCTTCGCGCTGGGGAGGCTGGAGAGTGACCAAGACAGCTGCTCGCTGGACACACTGCACACCGCGTTCGCCGAGTCCGACTCCGATATCCGCGCCCTGCTGGTGCAGCTCGTGCGCACTGATGCCTTCCGCTACCGCCGTCCATAGGAGACTTGCCATGCCCCGCCGAACCCTTCCGCGCCGCCGTTTTCTCCAATCGATGGGTGTGTCCGCTGCCCTGGCTCCGTTCATTCCACTGCTGGAGAGCGAAGCTGGTGGCACGCAGAACACCACGCGCTTCCTGCTGCTGTACACCCCGCACGGAACCGTTCATGACCAGTGGGAACCGGACGAAGCCCCCGGATCTCCGTTCGCCCTCAAGAAGATTCTGCAGCCGCTCGCGCCGCACCAGGACTACCTCAACATCATCGGTGGCCTGGCCATGCGCCCGCACGGGCCGCCCGGTGGCAATCACACGGTGGGTCCGGCCTACGTGTCAACGGGGTCTCCGATGTTGGAGGGGACGCAGTTCGAACACCAAGCCGTGGGCACTCCGCATGGCTGGAACTCCGGCCCTTCGATCGACCAGGCGATCGCAGATCACATCGGCAACGAGACTGCGTTCAAGTCGCTGCGCCTGGGCGTGCAAGGGGGAGGCGGCCTGCATCCCGGTGGTGTCATCAGCTACCGCGGTCCGAACGAACCTCTGCCCCCGCAGAACAACCCTCAGACCGTGTTCTCGACCCTGTTCGGCGAGGCCGGCATCGACCCGAGTGACGCCCTGAAGCTCCGCGCCGACCGGCTGAGCATCATCGACATCATCAAGCCGGAGCTGGAGTCCCTGCAGCCCAAGGTGAGCGCCGCCGACAAGTTCAAGATCGACGCGCACCTGGAGGGCATCTGGGAGATCGAGCAGCGCCTCACCACCACGTTCGAGTGTTCCGAGCCCGACTTGGGCGGGGTCCATGGGATCTACGACTACGACGCGACCGCGGAGTTGACCGCCCAGCAGATCCGGCTGCTCACCACCGCGTTCGGATGCGGTGCGACCCGAGTGGCCTCACTCATGATGCGACGCGGTGAGAACGACAACGCCCCGTATCCGAACTTGGGCATCCTAGATTCGCATCACAGCACCAGCCACCTGCAGGACGCGGCGTCGCAGGACACACTAAGCGATATCTACCAGTGGTACGCCTCGCAGCTCGCCGAGATCGTCCAGCAGCTGCGGGACATCCCCGAGGGGGACGGCTCGGTGTTCGACAACACGGTCATCGCGTGGGTCTCAGAGGTGTCGGTGGGCTGGAACCACTCGATCGAGAACATGCCCTTTGTCGTGATGGGCGGCTCCAACGTCATCCGCGGAAACCAGTACCTGCGCTACGAGGGGGAGAACCATTGCCGACTGCTCACCGCGCTCGGCCAAGCGATGGGACTGCCCATCGATGCGTACGGCGGGTTCGACGATGGGTCGGGCCCGATCACGGACTTCTTGCTTTGAGACCGACCATGAACTTGCCTTCGACCATCACTGTCTTGTCCCTCCTCACGCTTGGGGGGCCCTCGGTTGCCTCCGCCGCCCCGCGTCTGCTCATCACCGACCAACTCGCCGGCACCGTGCTCGAGTTCACGGGCGGCGGAGACATCAGCGGGAACGTGTTCGCCAGCGGCCTCTCCCGGGCCGGGGGCATGTGTGTCGGCCCGGACAACGCGCTGTACGTGGCTGAGTTCGGGTCCGCAGAGATCACGATCGTCACCGCGGGCGGAGACATGCGCGTGCAGCCGGCATTCGCGGATGCGTTGGAGCTGCCCGAGATTGCCTTCGCACCGGTCGGCTTGTGGTGCAGCGACAGCGTCGTGCTGCTGACCGACCTTCAAGGCGCGGTGGTCAACGTCGCGGTCGGTGGCTCGGACCCGTTCGCGTGGCAGCTCTACACCACGTGGACCGCCGAGACGAATCCGTCTCCACTCGACATCGCGCAAACGGACACCGGGAACGTGTTCGTCAGCTCCGCCATGGGGATCTACCGAGCGGACCTCGGGGTCACAGCCGACACCCCGGCGTTCGCGACGGGGCACCCGTTCGTCTCCCTGGAGGCGTTCGGGGACCAGTTGCTCGCCGGCGTGAACGATGGGCCGCGGATCTACGATGTGACCGCCGGGGGCGACTTGGCTGCGGCCGACCCGTGGGCGACGCTTCCCGGCACGGACTCCGTCTTCGCAATGCTGGACGCGGGCCCCCAACGGTTCGCTGCCAGCGGAACCGCCATCTACGATGTGACCGACGGGGGAGACCTGACGGGGGCGACGCCCTTCGCAACCGGGCTCAGCGAAGGACTGCTCTACCAAGGCATGGTCCACTGGGTCTGCGGAAGCGATGCGGACTGCGATGACGCCGTGGCGTGCAATGGAGCGGAGACCTGTGTCTCGAACACCTGCGTGCCCGCGGACGAACCGCTCGCCTGCGACGACGACGATGTCTGCACTGCGGACGCGTGTGAACCAGCCGAGGGATGCGCACACGAACCGATCGAGGGGTGCTGCGGGGCCGACCTCGACTGCACGCTCGACGAGGTTTGTGACCTCGACGCGAATGAGTGTGTTCCCGCGTATGTCCCGACAACCGGAGGTGGAGGAGATTCGAGTTCGGGTGGCGATGCCACGACTGGCGGGAGCGGGTCAGGCGACGACGCGGGCGCCACTGGAGGCGGCGAGGGACCCGGGGGTGGTGAGGCCTCGGGAACGTCCGACGGAGGCGACACGGACGGTGCCGCCGCAGACGGAGATGGTGCGGGTTGTTCGATTCCCGGCAGGGACGGCCATGCCCTGTGGCTGCTCGGTTTGGGCATCCTTGGTGTGCGTCGCCGCCGGGAGTCGACGCACACCTGCTAGGCTCCCGAGGTGTGGGCATGGTCGGCCGCCCTTGGACTCTTGGCGCTCGAGCCTGTGCCGCTCGAGCAGTCGATGACCGTTGCGACCGGCCCTTGCCTCGAGGCGGCTGACCTCGCGGAGACGACCGCCTCGTGGTTGGGCCGCGACACCGTGGACGCCTCGGTTCGGGTGGAGGTGTACGCTGTCACGCCGGGCCGCGTGGCCTTTCGCCTGCGCACCGATGACGGGGTCACCGCACAGCGCGAGCTGTCTCCGGTCCCGGGCGACTGTGCAGACCGGACTGCGGCGGTGGGGCTGCTGATTGCGCTGGCGATCGATGAACGCGTCTCCGAGGCTGTCGGCATCTCGCCGCCGCCCATCGCCGCGGTGACCCCTGCACGGCCGACGCCCGGGCAGGACGCCGAGCCCGGACCCAGACTCGAGGCGCGGGCGCGGCCGGAGCCGGAACGTCCGGAACAAACTCCAGTCGCCTTCGGCATTCACGGCGTCGGGAGCTACGAGGTGTTGCCCGGGGCGGGGGTTGGAGGCCGCGTGAGTGTGTCGATGCGGGTGCGTCCTCGCCTGGATGTGGCCGTCGATGTGCTCGCGCTTGGGGGCCTTCCGTTTGCGCTCGGGGAGGGGGAGACACAACCCACGCTCGGCGCCGCCTCGGCATCGGTGTGCCCATTGCTCTTACGGGGCCGTCTCGAGCTTCGGCTGTGCATTGCGCCCGTGTTCGGACTCATCGTGGCGCGGGGGGAAGGGTATCCGAAGAACGAAACCATCGTCCTTCCATGGCTCGGGGCGCGAACCTCCGCCGACCTCACCGTCGCAGTCTCGAGGCGCGTCGGTCTCGCGTTCGATGTCGGTGTTGTCGCGCCGCTGGTAGGAGCTCGGTTCGATGTACGGAACGAGGGCGGCATCGTCCAGGAACGTCGCGCTCCGGCGGGGGCGGGTCTCAGCGGGGGCGTAGGGGTCGTGGTGCAGCTTCGTGGTGCTCAGGGCTCGGGCTGACAGACCAAGCCCTCCTCGATCTGCGCGTTGGCTCGGAACGAGTTGAGGATTCGCCACGGCCGGACCTCTTGCCTTGGAACCGAGCCGTCTTCGCCCACGTTGGTCACGTGATACGTGTGCTGATTCCAGACTCGGCGCGTGGGCACCCAGGAGCCGAGCGCTTCGCCGAACACACGAACCGCGGGCGCACTCGCTCCGGTGGCGGACTGGCTGGACGGGACGACCAAGTCCGCGGAACCATCGTTGTCGACGTCGGCGACGACCGGGTACTCGAACACCGTCAGGCTGGTCCGGGGTGCGGTGAGGACCGTGCGTCCGGTGGTGTCGATGAGGAACAGCTGGCGTGCGTCGGCATAGGCGGCCTCGGCCCGGCCGTCCCCGAGAAAGTCGAACGCGGTCGCGCTGGCTGCGCCCGAGGTGTCGTTGACGTCGAGCGTCCAGGCGACATCGAGCGTCCCGGCGGCCAGATTGACGTTGAAGGCTGCCAAGGTGTTGCCCACCGTCGCGATGACGTCGGCTCGGGCATTGCCATCGAGGTCGACGATGGCGGCGGGGCGCATCCAGGTGTCTTCTCCCGCGGGCAGAGCATCTCCTGCTTCTGTCCTCGGGCGGATCGGGCCCAGCCGAACGGTACCGTCGGCATCGAGGACGACAAATCCCTCCGCCGTGGTCAAGAACACTTCGCCCTCGGGCTCGTTGTCGAGGTTCGCCACGTGGGGCAGGCCCTCGGGGACCGAGTCCCGGAGGTTGTAGAGCTCTCCTTGAAGGTTGGCGGCGATCGTGCCCCAGACGACCTCTGGCCGTCCGTCGACGTTGAGGTCGGCCACCGTGGGGAGCAGCGCGGTTGGGGTTCTGGGAATGGACATGCGCTCGTTGCCCTGCGCGTCGGTGACCACCGAGTCCACGATCAACTCCGCGCTGCCGTCGCCATCCAGGTCCGCGATGGCGATCGCGCCGCGTACGTTCCTGCGCCACGTTGCGCCCCCCATGAATCGCAGCGCGCCGTCGGCCCCATACCCCGCGAGCCGAGCTCGCCGCGTCTCGTCTTCGCTGGCGTCGGTGACAACGATGATCTCGATGGTGCCGTCCCCGTCGAGGTCGGCCAGCGCAGGCGCGTACCCGGGCAGCGCATCCGCTTCGATGATGGTGTGGAGCTGGCCGGTCGCGCCATCGAGGATGGCGAGTCCCGCGGGGCCTGCCAGCGCAAGGTTGCCCTGCGGCGGGGGCTCGGAGATCTGAACGACGATGTCCGGTGTGTCGCAGAGGTCGATCTCGCCATCACCGTTGTCGTCGGTCAGGTTGGCGACAAGTGCGGGCGTCAGCGCGTCGGTCCGCGCCCCGGCGCCGGACCAAGCCCAGCGCTCCTGGGGTTCAAACGCCTCCGGCGGCGCGGTGAGGTTGCAGGGGGCGAGGTCCTCGTCGATTCCCAGCGCCTCGCAGACGCTCGGTGTGGTCGGCGGGAGGTCGAGCGCCGCGCCCGGCCCGGTGCTCTCGCCGGTCTGGCCTGCTCCGGATGACGAGGTGGACGGGCTGGCGGAGGTGGAGGTGTCATTCCCAACCACCCCGACGGTACCCGCGACGGTGCACCCCGAAAGGGCGAGACCGAGCAGGCTGAGACGGTGCCTCACCCTGTGTTTCTATCCGACCCCGCCGAATCCTTCACGCCGGTGATACTTTTTCCGAAGGCAGGCGAGCGTCCGGACAGAGACTCGCTGATCCGGGCCTCGTGACCCACGACACCCCCATCGATGCCGGAACCCTGTTTCGGCGACATGCCGCGTTCGTGGCCAATTTCTTGGCGCGTATCGGCGTGCCACGGACCGAACTCGAGGACATCGTGCAAGAAGTGTTCACGACCGCGCATCGCAAGGGGGGCTACCGGCCCGGCGTCGCGCGACCCACGACGTGGCTGGCGGACCTCGCCATGCGGGCCAATGCCAACCGGCGCCGAGGTCAGCGGCGGGCCCGGGTTCAGTCGGATATGGGCCCGGTGGAGCGTGCGGTCGACCCCAAGGCGCGAGCATCCGAGGTTGTGGCGAGTCGAGAGGCGCTGGACGACGTCCAGGCTGCGCTCGCGACGATGGATGACGACAAGCGTGCGCTGTTCGTGCTCTTCGAGATCGAGGACGAACCGTGCGAAGCCATCGCGGCGGTGCTGGAGGTTCCTGTCGGCACCGTCTACTCGCGGCTCCACGCAGCACGAAAGCAGTTCAAGAAAGCCTATCGGCGCCAGCAGGTGCTTCCGCGGCGGGAGGGGGCGCGCGCATGAGTGATGACCTCGAGCCTCTCTTGGGTGACCCCGAGCTCGAGTCCGGGCTGCGCGGTGGCCTCGCTGCGTTCAAGGCCGAGGCGGTCGACTATGACGTGGCGGCCGGTGCGGCACGGTTCGAAGCGTCGCTTGGTGGTCCGGTAGCCACCACCACCGCCGCCGTGACGTCCAAGACGGCCTTGTGGGTGGTCGTCGGTGTGGTCGTTGCCGCCGCCGCGGTCGCGGCGTGGGTTTTGTCCGGGGAGTCTCAAGAGGTGCCGGACCCCCCCACGTTCGCAGCGCTTCCTTCGGCTTCCGATGACCTGGCGCCCCGCGAGGACGCACCGGCCGTGGTTCAAGCCCCGACCCTGGACTCGCCGCTGGAGTCCGCCGATGCGCCGGAGTCCGAGTCCCCGAGCCCCGCAACCGATCCCGCACAGCGGTCACCTTCGGCGAAGAAAACCCGCACGCCGGCAAAGCCGAAGACGAAGCCGCGGGAGCCGGACACGCTTCGGGCCGAGATGCGTGCGACCCATGCGGCGAAGACCAAGCTCGCCGCCGACCCGAGCGAGGCGCTCCGGCTCGCCCGCGCGGCGAGCAAAGCTTATCCCCAGGGCGTCTTTGCTCCCGAGCGCGAGGGCATCATCGTGCTCGCTCTGTTTGCGACCGGCGCCGACGATGAGGCGAAGCGCCGGGCGAAGTCGTACCTGCGCCGGCATCCTCGCGGCGCACATGCCGAGCGCGTCCGGGCCGCGCTGCAAGACTAGAGCGCATCTCATAACCTCGACGCGGTGGCTCGCAAAGACCAGCGAGACGTCGTGGCGAGGTTATGAGATGTGCTCTAAGCCCGCACCGCAGCGCCCTCCGATGAGCTCCGCCGTCGCTGGGAGGACCGAAACGCTGCGCTTCGACGGCTGAACGGTCGACGCGTCGGCGGGCGCCGTGTATGAGGGGCTCGATGGTTCAGCTGATCGTCACGCATCCGGGCGGCGCCCATAAGGACGACCTTCTTGCAGCTTGCGTGCTGGCGGCTCAGCATGGGGCGCCGATCGAGCGGCGCGACCCGACGCCCGAAGACCTCGCGGACGCGGGCGTTGCGGTGGTCGACATCGGGGGGGTGCATCAGCCCGAGCTGATGAACTTCGACCATCACCATTTCGACCGCGAGCACCCGCCCACGTGCGCGCTGAGCTTGGTGCTGCAGGCGCAGGGCTTGTACGAAGATGCGAAGCGCTTCTGTGATTGGCTCGAGCCCGCAGAGTGGTTCGACAGCCGGGGACCGGGCAAGACCGCGACGTGGCTCGAGGTTCCTCGTAAGGCGATCTCGCAGCTCAACTCGCCCATCGACATGACCTTGCTGCGTCGGTTCGCGGGGCAGCCGCGGCACGAGCCCGGACAGCCGCTGTACGCATACATGCAGATGGTGGGGCAGGACTTGCTCGCCTACCTCTCGACGGTTCGGACACGCATCGCATTCGTGAGGGAGAACGGCATCCGCTGGCAGGTCGCGGCTGGAGACGACACGATCGAGGTGGTGTTTCTGCCTCGTACCGAGCCCCCGTCGGACGAACCGAGTGCCGCCGCAAAAGCGTACGTTCGGGCCGAAGGGCTCGAGAACACCGTGGCTGCGATCGTCTATCCGGATCGTCGCGGCGAGGGCTACGGCATCGCGCGGTACGAAGACCACCCGCAGCTCGATTTCAGTCGGGTTCAGTCCGAGGACGACGTGCACTTCGCCCACAAGAGCGGGTTCATGTGCAAAGTGACGGCCACGACGCCAGAGCGACTGCAGGCGCTCATCGCCGCAGCTTGGAGCTGAACGGCGCATGCGCACAGGTGCTACAACCGATCCCATGACGCGCTGGTTGCGGTGCTCGCTTCTGCTGCTCGCGCCCACGGCTTGTTTCGGTGGTGAGGGCACGCTCGGTGCTGCCTGTGACGGGGACGGAGACTGCGGGGCCGAGCAGAGCTGTGAGCGTCAGATCTGCAGCCTTTGCGGCGATGGTGTTTCGCAGTCCGGTGAGCTGTGTTTCGAAGATCCGGAAGCGACAGCGGCTCAACCCGCGGGGGCTGTGTCACTGGCACTCCTCGATGTCGATCGCGACGGTGCGGCGGACCTGGTTTGGCCCGGGCCTGGTGGGCTCGCAGTTGCCGTGATGACCAGTGACGGCTTCTCGGCGGCGCCGGAGCGGCCGTTTGATGTGACGGCGGTGTGGTCCGGGGATGTTGACGGAGACGGCCTGGCCGAGCTTCTGACCCGCGACGCCAGCGGTGGTGCCGCGCTGTGGCGCCCGGACGCTGCAGGCGAGCTGCTCGAAGTCTCGGATCTCGACCTCGAGCCCTTGCGGGGCCTGACCGAGGCCGTCCTACACCCCGACGTCGGCATCGTGGCCCAGCTCGGCAATGCGCTGGTTCGTGTCGGGCCGCAGCGAGAGCCCGCGTCCGTCCTCCTCGAGGAGGACATTGTGCAGCTTCGTGCCGCCCCTTCCTTGAACGACGACACGTCCATCGACGTGCTCGCGGTCACCGATGACGGGGTGTTCGCTCGGGCGTTCGTTCCGGTGCTTTCGGTGGACGAAGGGCTGCAGGTTCAGCCCGCCATCCAGCTGCCGGAGTCTGTGCTCGACATCGCGGCGACCCGGTGGAATAGCGACGCGTTTGGGGATGCCGCCGTGCTGTACGAGACCGGTGAGGTTCAGCTCTGGCTGGGGACCGGGGAGGGGGCGTTCGTCGAGGGACCGCGCGCAGCCGCGGCGCTTTCGAGCGAACACATCGCGGTGTTCGATGTGAACGGCGATCGCCTCGAAGACATCTTGGCCTACGGTCCGGGGTCGAGCATCCGACTGCTGGTCCGCCGAGGCGCCGAACTCGACGATGCAATCGAGTTCGACGACACCGCCGCGTGGTGGATGGCACCGTTGAGCGTGGGCACTGACCCCTTTGTCGACCTCATCCTCTACGACGGTACGAACATCTCTGTTCTCAGGAGCGCCCCATGATCCTCCGCCAACTCTGTGCCGCGTCCCTCGTTCTCTCGCTCAGCACGCCTGCGTTCGCGGCCGAACCGCCTCCAGCCGAGGCCGACCCGGCGTCCACGCAAGCCGAACCCGGACGACCGATGGCGATCGCGGGGAGCGTCCTGATCATGGCCAGCGCCGCGGGCTACATCGCGATGGCGGTGGGTCTGGGCATTGGATCCAACGCCGATGCCGAGGTGGGCTCGCTGGGATCGTCCGACGACATCGAGCGGAGGCGCGAAGTCATGGGCCGAGGCCAGCTGGGCAATCGGCTCGCGTTGGGTGCCGGGCTCGCTTCGGCTGCGCTCATGGCGACGGGAATCGCGTTGGTCGTCGTGGGGCGCCGCAAAAACCGCGAGAGCACCGCCAGCGTCGGTTGGCTTCCGCTCGAGCGTGGGGCCGGACTCCAGCTCGGCGCGCGATTCTGAAGTGCAAGCCAGGAAGCCGTCGCTACGGAATCTCGGCGTAGAACGTGGAGCTGAACTCAGCAGTCGTGCTGCCGTCGTTCGAGGTCAGTGTTGCGGTGAGGACTCCTGCGACGACGCCGCCAGACTCGAGGCTCGCCTCCGTCAGCTCCAGCGAACCGAACGCCATCGAGGGATCGAAGTAGGTCTGCCACGCATCGCTGACCTCGTTGATGTTCATGTACACGCCGCTGAAGTCCTGGCTCAGCGGTGTGCTCCCGAGCGCGGTTGAGGGTACGTGCTCGCCGTGCCCCGCGTAGACGGCCGCAGCGGAGCGCGCCACCGTTCGCGGCGTGAATACGCCTGATCGCGGAGAGCTGAGGCGGAGGCTGGAACGGGCGCCCCGGAATGCGGCGGG
>Ga0316204_10000638_pt1 | contig 121214 bp, 98 predicted proteins | sample 6monrhotite_MG_2_FD_205661 | JGI IMG/M metagenome (GOLD analysis project Ga0316204, IMG submission 205661) | Microbial mat bacterial communities from mineral coupon in-situ incubated in ocean water Damariscotta River, Maine, United States -... | ecosystem: Environmental > Aquatic > Marine >...
ATTTAGGTGTGATAGCGTTCCCTTTTTTACTCATGACTGCGTTGCTCCTCCTTACATAGAATGGCTATGCTGCGTCGTCGCGCCTTGTCATGCGCAAAAAATGAAGTGCTCTAACACCTAAATCCCATACGCTTTGGGTATAGTTTGATACAATCTCATTTCTTAGAAATGATAGATGGTTCAGATGACGAGTTTTGATACATCCTGTCGGAAATGTAGTAGATTAGCCAGTTTCCTCGATGAAGTAATCGTTGAATATCCCGATTATTTTGCTAAGCCGGTGCCGGCATTTGGCGCAAAAAAGGCGAAGCTGCTGATTGTTGGTTTAGCGCCAGGAATGCATGGGGCAAACAAAACGGGACGTCCTTTTACTGGAGATTATTCCGGAAAGCTTTTGTATGAGACTATGTATGAATTCGGTTTTACCAACAAACCGGAATCACTTTCAGCGACTGATGGACTTAAGCTAAAGGATTGTCGAATTACTAACGCGGTGAAATGTTTGCCACCACAAAATAAACCGACAGGTGCAGAAATTAATCAGTGTAATAAATACTTGACTGAAGAGTTACAAGAACTCACCAAAGGTAGTGTTATATTGGTGTTGGGGAGTGTTGCACATAATGCAGTGCTTAAAGCTCTGGGATTAAAACTCAGCGCCTATAAATTTGGCCATAATGAGCTACATAAATTAAGTGACAGAAAATACCTGCTCGATTCGTATCACTGTTCACGTTACAACACACAAACCAAACGTTTAACAACCCCCATGTTTAAAGCTGTTTTCAAAAAAGCGAAAAAACTTATCGATTAGTATGAGCGACACTGTAGATCCAACTTTTGATCCAAGAGAGTTTTTAAAGACACTAACCATTAAACCTGGTGTTTATCGAATGATAAACAAGGATGGTAAGGTTATCTATGTGGGTAAAGCAAAAAACCTAAAAAAAAGGGTTTCTAGTTATTTTAGTCGTTCAGATCAAACGCCGAAAACGCAAGTCATGGTTTCTCATATTGCAAACATTGAAATTGCAATTACTCATACCGAGAACGAAGCACTCATTCTCGAAAGCAATTTAATCAAATCTCTTAAACCCCAATATAATGTCACTTATCGAGATGATAAAAGTTATCCTTTTATTTATTTATCGACAACGCAAAAGTTTCCTCGTTTGGCTTATCATCGTGGTGCACGAAAAGCAAAAGGCCGCTATTTTGGGCCATACCCTAGTGCGGGTGCTGTTCGCGAGAGTTTAAATTTATTGCAGAAAATATTTCCGGTTCGCCAGTGCGAAGATACCTTTTTCAATAATCGATCCCGGCCTTGTTTGCAATATCAAATCAAACGTTGCACGGCACCGTGTGTAAATTTTATTGATGACGAAAGTTACGCTAAAGATGTTCGTCATGCTGAAATGTTTTTAGAAGGAAAAAACAGTGCCGTTATCGATGAGTTGGTTACGCAAATGGAGCAAGCTTCAACAGCGTTAGAGTTTGAAAGAGCGGCGGTTTATCGCGATCAAATTTCTGCGTTACGCAAAGTTCAAGAAAAGCAGTATATCACTGGCGAGAGCGAAACAAATCTGGATGTGATTGCAGGAATTATTCGTGGCGGTACAGGAAGTATTCAGGTTTTTAATGTGCGTGGTGGAATGAATCTTGGGAATAAATCCTATTTCCCCAAGTTAACAGAATACACAACGGTTGAAGAGATGCTCTCAGCATTTGTTGCTCAATATTATATTGGAAAGAGCAGTGTGCGAATCTTACCGCCAGAAATTCTATTAAATGAATCTCCGATGGAACCAGAGTGGTTGGAAGATGTTTTGTCCGAACAGGCGGAGCGTAAAGTTCGCTTGAACATCAACGTTCGCGGTGAGCGTGCGCGTTGGGTGCGTTTGGCTGTTGCAAATGCTGAATCAGCACTAGATGCTCATTTGGCTGGAAAAGCCAACATGCTAGGGCGCTTTGAAGTGTTACAGGAAGTATTAAAACTTGATGCGATGCCACAAAGAATTGAATGCTTTGATATTAGCCATACAATGGGAGAGGCAACCGTTGCTTCGTGTGTTGTGTGCGATCCGTCTGGCCCTTTAAAGTCGGATTATCGTCGCTTCAATATAGAAGGCATTACTCCAGGAGATGATTACGCGGCAATGCAGCAAGCACTCAATCGGCGTTACAAAAAGATAAAAGAAGGAGAGGGGAAGTTACCGGATATCCTTTTAATTGATGGAGCGAAAGGACAATTAGCACAGGCTGAGCAAGTGTTAGAAGAGTTGCAAATTGATGGCATTGTGCTGATCGGTGTTGCTAAGGGTGCTGATAGACGCGCGGGATTAGAAAAATTGCATCTTTCAGGAAAAGAGCAACCATTTTCACTTCCGCCAAACTCTCCTGCATTACATCTTATTCAATTTGTTAGAGATGAGTCGCATCGATTTGCAATCACCGGGCATCGCAATCGGCGAGGAAAAGCGAGGCAACAATCACCATTAGAGAATATCGAAGGTTTAGGTCCTAAACGCCGGCAGCTATTGTTGAAACAGTTTGGGGGGCTACAAGGGATCAGTCGCGCAGGTGTGGAAGATATTGCTAATGTAAAAGGGATTAGTAAGTCGTTGGCAGAGAAAATTTATGCTGTTTTTCATATGGAATGACTGAACAATAACTAAGCATTTGTGATGTGATAAAGGCTTATTATTCGAACAGGTGATATGTTAAGGTATCATTTTTCAAAAACGTTCATTAGATCGCGCTGAGTCGTGATTGATTAATAAGCAAAGTATTAAACCATATCATATGAATAGTATTCCAACACTGTTAACCTGGGGTCGTATCGGACTTATTCCGGTGTTTGTTATCTGTTTCTTTTTGCCGGTGACTTGGTCAAATGAAGCGACTGTCATTATATTTGTGTTGGCCGCTTTGACCGACTGGCTAGATGGATATCTTGCAAGAGTACTCAATCAGTCTTCAAAGTTTGGCGCTTTTTTGGACCCAGTAGCAGACAAGCTCATGGTGGGAGTTGCGTTAGTGCTTATTGTTCAAGCAAACCCATCACCTTGGATAGCAATTGCTGCTGCAATTATCATTGGTCGTGAAATTGCTGTTTCATCATTACGGGAATGGATGGCGGAAATTGGTGCGCGCGCAAGTGTTGCTGTTTCTATGCTGGGTAAAGTAAAGACAACAGCACAAATGCTCTCGATTGTTTTGTTGCTTTATCATGAGCCGTTCAAAGAATTTTCTGCTTACGAAATAGGTATGGTTCTTTTGTATATTGCGGCGTTTTTAACGCTGTGGTCAATGGCGTTGTATCTAAAGGCAGCGTGGCCGAGTTTCAAGGAAAGCTAAACTTATTCATTTGGAATCTTTGTTTAGTTATTGACTTTTATGAAGAAAAGCTCATTGAAGAAAAGATTTTAAAAAGTTTAAGCTAATGCTTGACAGTAATGTCTCAATGAGTAAAATAGCGCGCTTATTCAGGCGGGAATAGCTCAGTGGTAGAGCACAACCTTGCCAAGGTTGGGGTCGCGAGTTCGAGCCTCGTTTCCCGCTCCAAATTAAGACCCCGACTTAAAGTCGGGGTCTTTTATTTTAAAACTTGTTATAATGCCACCCAACAAGTTTTGTGATACAAATGGCTGAGTGGCAGAGTGGCTATGCAGCGGATTGCAAATCCGTGGACCTCGGTTCGACTCCGGGCTCAGCCTCCATTTTAAAAGTATTGCCCGGGTGGCGAAATTGGTAGACGCAAGGGACTTAAAATCCCTCGAGGGAAACCTCGTGCCGGTTCGACTCCGGCCCCGGGCACCATCTTTTTGACCGTTTCATAATTGACCACAACCTCCGTAAAATATTTGAAAACAAGTGCATAAGTACTTTGTCTTCAATACTATTCAACGTTATGCTCTGTACATGCATTCAAGAAGGTACCGCTACGTGTACCGCAATTTAGGCATACTGCTCACTCCATTCTATGATGCTCATCCCTCGAGCGCGCTGTCGTAATTGTATTGATTTCCTTTTATGTTTATTCTATTTGGTTTTACACTATTATTCGCTGTGACAAGGAATGGAGACTGTCTCTCCAATAGCCATTAAAGCAACATGAATTACAAACAAACCGAAGAAGCGAAACTCATCTGGGAAGAGGGTAGACCAAGAAGCAGTGTCTATGATGATCCGTATTTTTCAAATGTTGGAGGATTGGCGGAAACAGAATACGTATTTATTAAACATAATGAATTACCTCAACGATGGTTAAAGCGAGAAAATTTTGTTATTGCCGAGACAGGATTCGGTATCGGGTTAAATTTCTTAGCAACTTGCCGTCATTGGTTGCAGACCACTTCAGCACCTCAATCCCTCACATTTATATCTGTAGAAAAGCATCCACTTAGCAAAGCAGATTTAAAAAAATCATTAGCGCTGTGGAATGATTTAGCATCACTATCCAGTGAGTTAATCGAAAATTATCCGATAAATATTTCAGGTTTTCACCGAATAGAATTGTTCGACAAGCGAGTTTGTTTGCTGTTGTTAATCGGTGACGCAAGCGAAATGTTTCAAAAGCTACGTGCTGAGATAGATGCGTGGTTTCTCGATGGCTTTGCGCCAAGCAAAAATCAATCAATGTGGTCACGTGCACTATATCAACAAGTCGCTCGTTTAAGTCGAGCGGGAACGACGTTTAGTACATATACTGTAGCTGGTGATGTACGCAGAGGTCTGCAGTCAGTCGGGTTTGATGTAAAAAAGAGTAAGGGCTTTGGCGATAAGCGAGAGATGATCCATGGTGTTATGTCGAAGGATAGCTGCAGCTCTATATCTAAGCCTTGGTTTTCTACATCGGCTATAGAAAAGAATCGTGAAAAAGAGGTTTGTGTCATAGGAGCAGGTATTGCGGGATTAACAACGGCTTATGTTTTTGCGGAAAATGGTTGGAAGGTAACAGTCGTTGAAAAAAAATCAGGTGTTGCAGGCGGTGCTTCTGGCAATCCTGTCGGGTTGATTATGCCTCGTTTAACATCCGATATGAATCGCGGCGCAAGATTTTATACAGAGAGCTTTTTTAATGCAATTCGCTGGTTAGATAAATTAAAACAACGCGAGGGATTTGATGGTTGGTGGAAGTCGGGTGTTCTTCATCTCATGCCCGAAGAAAAGTTAGCTAAATTACACGCATTAAATTTCCCTAATGATTTTATTAGCGAACTAACGGTTGAAGAGATTAAATTTCGATATAACATGGAATGTCGCCACGGTGGATATCTTATTCATCAAGCGGGATATGTTGCGCCTAAAGAACTATGTCGGTTTCTCTATGAGTTACTAAAAGACAGAGTAAGATTTCAGTTTTCAACAGAAATTGACACATTGTGTCGACATGATAATAAGTGGCGATTGCAAAGTGAAAATGAGGAGTCATTTTTTTCAGAAAATGTAGTGATAGCTAGTGCTAGCGATGCAGAGAGATTTTTCTCTGCTGATGAAATTAATATTGCTCCTGTACGTGGCCAGTTAAGTTACATTCCGAATGAGCAACTGAGCGTACATCCTGATATTCCCATTGTTTGTGAAAATTATTTGACACCTGTCGTCAAAAATAAGGCTGTTCTTGGGGCTAGTTATCATAGAGAAAGCATTGCTACGGAATTATTTGAGAAGGAACACGATGAAATCGTATCTCAATTTAATGATGTTGTTCCCAAATTTTTAAAGAATGAAAAGTTTCTCGATGGACGTGCTTCAATTCGCTGTACTACTTATGATCGCTTACCTATAGTTGGTCCTGTACCTGATTGGGATTGTTATAAAAAGGCATACGCTGATATTAAACATGGAAAGCCACTAAATCGATATGCAAACGGAATTTATCAACCAGGCTTATATATTAATGTAGCTCATGGATCACGGGGATTTGTTTCTAGTATAAATTGTGCGGAGTTATTATATTCAATGAAGATGAATAAACCGCTTTTTTTTGAAAATGAGATTATTGAATCGATTCATCCGGCGAGATTTTTGATTAAGAAATTGAAACGCAGTTAACCCTGGTATTATACAATATCGGAATTAAAAGCTTATATAGCTAGTATCGTAGCGTTTTTAATCGAAATCTTATGCAGCGTCAGGGTTAATTGCTGAAAAAATATTGGACGTTGATCCCTCTGCTATCTTATGTATTAATTGCGCATCTGCTCAGGAAAAATAATAGTGAAAGTTAATTTTATTAATCCAGTCATACAATCAACCTTAGAAGTATTATCAACAATGGCTGAACTGGAACCTAAAGCAGAAACTCTAAGAAAGAAGGATCCGACTATTCCTATAAAAGGAAAACATATAACAGGTTTAATGGGGATGACAGGAGATAATGCATATGCATCGATAGCGTTGACTTTTAGCGAACCGGTTATCATTCATATTGCTCAACGTATGCTCCCCACTAATCCAACAGAAATTAATGGTACGGTTATCGATTTGGCTGGAGAGCTTGCTAACATGGTTATGGGAGGTGCTAAAACAGCTCTTGAAAAAGAGGGCTACTCTTTTACCTTGGGTTTGCCCACTATCATTGTTGGGAATGAATATTTAATCGCTCATCGCACTAAAGCACCTATTGTTCAAGTACCATTTACAATGACTGAAGGAACCTTTTATATCGAGGCAAGTTATCAATCATTGTAAATTGATTGATTTGTGTAGTGCTATTGGAATGCGATGTCTATTAGCGACATAATTTCAGCGGCATGTTCACTCTCTCTTATTTCCACTTCTCGCGCTCCTTTATCGACTAACCATTGGTCAAATTCATTTAGCTCCTGAGGTGTCGGGCAATCACCAACTCCACCTATTGTTTTGCAAGCAATAGCTGCCCATAGACGACCTATACGAATAGATGCTTGAAACTCATCAATGGTAAAATCAGGATTATTGCAAAGCTGTGAGACGACACCTGCCGCGAAAGCATCACCTGCACCAGTTGGATCAACAACTTCGTGTACATCAATAATTGGCCAAGCAAGAATGAAAGAGGTTTGTTGCTCCTTATGTATCCCTAACGCGCCGAACCGATCGAGTGTAATAATGGCAGTGATTTTTAACTCATGAATTGCTTCGACAATCTGTTGTAAACTTTTTTTCTCATCATTAGATGAAAAAAATCGTTTTGCCTCCTCTAGATTTAGTTGTAACACGTCAATTTTTGCAAGATCATTTTTCCAGAACTCGTATCCTAGTGCAATTTGGCTGGAACCAAAGTTACAGAATAGTTGGCTCCTTTCATGAAAATGATTGATTAAGAACTTTGAACTTTCTCCTTGATTCTTAGGATTAATATTAGCCCCATCACTTTGAATATGACCGACCATAATCATAGCGGGATCTGAGCTAACGGTTGTTTCAATATAATCGATACGCTTTTTGAGTTGTCGCAAAAAGAATGTACCGTTCCGTAGCTTTTGCGTAAATATTGTTCGCGTGGATCCTTGTACCAGAATTGTGGTGCTCGAAGTTTTGATGTCAGGGTCGAGAAACGAAGTTGATGAATCTTTAGATTTGATGAAATCTAACACACGTTGACTATTACATTTATTCTCTATAAGACTGATAAAAGTTGACTGGATTTTTCTACCAATTTCATCATTGCCAATGGTTAAAATTGGAAAGACATCAAATCCCGCACAAAGCAGACGCATGGCATAATTAATACCACTTCCGCCAAATAACTCTGTGACTTCCGACAAATGTTTATTACCAAAAACGATGTTGTTATCTACAGATAAGATGTTTTCAGAGTTCCCTCCACCAATGGCGAGGATCAATGGTCTATTATTTTTATGTGTCATGTTTTACGTTTAGTTATTATTCTATAGGTTGAATATCAGGCAGTAATAAGCTGCTGGTTTAAGCTGCAAATTGAGCGCCGTATTTATACTCTAGGTGTAATTGGGTGGTTAATCGTTATTCAAATAGAGAGACTGAAGTCAATCATAAATATCTTGAAATTCAAATTTTTCTGATATAACTGGGTTGTAAAAATAGTTCTGACTTTGAAGCATATTAACATCATATTTTATTAATTGCCTTCGCCCTGCGAGCTAGGCTTCACGACAATATTGAATGCAGTAAAGAGATTTTTGCAGGCATGTTTATTCACTCGCAGGCCAAGTTTCTATTTTTATCCTTTATGTTTAAAAAATGTAGTTAGACCAGAAAGCTTTGAAAGTAGCCAGTTTGTTAATTTTTGAGGTGTGGATTCTTATGCGGTGTTTGAAAAACGTTCAATTAAAGCCTGGTTATCTCTTATTTTATTTTTTGGTCGCATATTCTGTTACATTCGTTTCTCATTTTTAAATTTAAAATAAACTAGCTATTCAGCGAACAAAATCTCAGAATATTTCAGTTTGAACAACTACGGGAGTGCTTTCGGGGCAATTAATCGAATTGAAAGCGAGTTTGATAATAACAATGGGTTACAGTGTAGAGTGAATAGAATTCTGAGAGAATTTTCTAAATAAAGTAAAAATACAGGTTAAATAGCGGTGATAAATTCAGAGATGTTAAGTTATAAAATTGCATCGGAGGATTGGGAGTTTGAGGCCATTCACAAACTCAATTATAAAACGTTTGTTGAAGAGATTCCTCAGCACAAGGAAAATGATCAACGAAAACTAATCGATAAATTTCACGAACATAATACATATATTGTTGCAGTTAATGGCCACGAGTTGCTTGGAATGATTTCAATCAACGACCAGCGCCCTTTTTCTTTGGACGGTAAACTGTCCGATATTGACCATTTCTTACCTGAATATAGTTCCATATGCGAGTTTAGATTATTGGCGATAGAAAAGAGGTATCGGAAATCAAAAATTTTTGTAAATCTATTAAAAAAGATACTTGAGGCAGCGCTATTGCGCGGATACGACTTAGGTGTGATATCCGGTACGACGAGACAAACAAAACTATATCAACATATTGGGTTTAAGCCTTTTGCTTATCCCGTTGGAACTAAAAATGCGCTTTATCAGCCAATGTATATTTCCTTAGATAGAATTGTGCATTTAAAACAGCAGTCTTCGATATTTAAGGGAGATCGAGGGATTCAAAAGAATAGCTCTATGTATAATTATTTACCTGGCCCGGTGACGATGTCACCTAGTGTTCTCTCAGAATATTCAACTGAGCCACGTTCTCATCGAGAAATAGAATTTTTTGAAAAATTCAAATTTCTACAAATAAAACTATGTGAGAAGGTTAATGCAGAAGCTGTTCATATACTCATGGGTTCAGGGACGCTTGCAAACGATATTATTGCCGCTCAGTTGTCTTTATTAGAAGGTGTTGGGCTTGTATTAATAAATGGTGAATTTGGTCAACGTATTGAAGATCATGCTAAGCGAGCACAGCTTATTTATAAAAAGTATTATGTTGAAGGAAGTGAAACATTTCACCGGAAGGAACTTGAGGAGACTATTCAATCTGAAAAGTTTAGTTGGCTTTGGTTTTGCCACTGTGAAACATCAACAGGCGTATTAAATCATCTTTCTATGATTCGAGAACTATGCACAGAAAATAGTGTTCGGTTAGTCGTTGATGGTATTAGTTCAATTGGCTCTTGTCATGTTGATTTGAATAATGTGTATTTGGCGTCAGCTGTTAGTGGAAAAGGAATTGCGTCCTTGCCTGGGTTGGCATTAGTGTTTAGCAAAAAACAGATTGTTTCTGGGAACAAGTCATTACCAAGATGTTTCGATCTTGAATGTTATAAGCAATATGATGGTATTCCGTATACCATTTCGTCGAACGCGATTTATGCGATGATTGCGGCACTAAAAAGCGATTGGAGTAAACGATTTGAAGATGTAAGGAAGTGGTCAATGCAAATACGTTCTGAATTAGAATCCATGGGTTTGAAAATATTGGCGAGTACAGATTGTCGCGCCCCACATATAACGACAATCGTTTTACCTAAAGAAATTCCTTCATCATTGGTGGGTGACGAATTGCTTGAAAAGGGTATTTTGGTCAGCTATCGGAGCGATTATCTGATGAAAGACAATTTAATTCAGATATGTTTTATGGGGGAGTGTATTCAACCAACACCTGATCTGTCTAGATTTCTTATGGAGGTAATTCAAGGTCTTCATCACTTTAAAATGGAAGAATTTGGGGAAAAGGTCTCCTGCTAGAAAGTTCTGCTTACGCAGGAAAAACAAAATTCCTTGCTTTTTTCAAGGTAGGTGTTGCTCTATTTGTAAATAACATACACCTGGAAATTTCATGATCTGGTGTAAAAAAGGGGGATCTATTTTCTACCCGCTTTGAACAGGAAGCTCGAACCAAAAAATTGATCCTTTCCCTTCTTCGCTTTCGAATCCTACGTTTCCTTTCATGTGTTCAATGAGTTCTTTGCTAATGGCTAATCCTAAGCCTGTTCCACCGTGTTTTCTGCTAACTGATGCATCGGCTTGGGTGAATTTTGTGAAAATGCTTGTTTTAAATTCTTCGGAAATTCCTTCTCCTGAGTCTTTTACGAGAACTCGAATTGATTGTTTGTCAGCTGAAAATTTGTAATAGATATCCACTTTCGATGCTGGTGTTGAGAATTTTGCTGCATTTGAGAGAAAGTTACTTAAGACTTGTTCAATGCGTTTTGCGTCTACCATTACGTGGATGCTTTCTGGATAATCCTCCAACTCATAGGTGACATTATATTGGTTGGCATATTCACGGTTTACTTCAATAGAATCTGATACAATTTTTTGTAGATTGTGCCTCTCAATTTCAAATTGCATTTTTCCAGCGAGAATTTTTTCCATATCGAGCAGGTCATTGATCAGGCTTAAAAGTCGCTCTCCGTTACGTTTTGCATTGTTAATTAGCATATTTCCTTGTTCGTTGAGTTGACCTGTGACGCCTGAGGAGAGCAGTTTTATTGATCCGTTTAGCGATGTGAGTGGTGTACGTAACTCGTGACTCACAGTGGAGATGAATTCACTCTTCATTTGATCGACTTTTTTACGCTCCGTAATATCGCGAATCATCCCAATAAATAAGTGGTCCTTGTTTGATTTAATTTCGGTGATGACTACGTCTACAGGGAATAGTGTACCGTCTTTTTTTTGTCCCTCCATTTCTCGAAGAATCCCAATCACGTTCGTTTTGTTGCTATCGACGTAACTCTTGAGATATCTGTCGTGATTAGTTTTGTCTGCACCAGTCATTAGTAAACTTATGTTTTTTCCAATAATGTCATTGGCTGTATGGCCGGAGATCTTTTCAGCTGAACGATTGAAAGATTGGATAATGCCACGATTGTCGATTGTGATTATTCCGTCTATGACATTGTCAAGTATTGCTTTCGTTTGTTGGTGTTGGTGGGTTAATTCTTTCAGGTTTTCGTCAAGTTCAGTTGCCATGTTATTAAAAACGTGTGTGAGGTCAGATATTTCGCTAAGTCGGGAGTTTGTCTCAATCAGATTGAATTCGCCATGAGCAAGATTTTTCGCGGAGTTTTGAATTTCTGTGAGGGGAGTCGTAATATATTTTGAAATAGTTATAACTAGTATAATTCCAAAGAACAACATCCCTATAATTTCATACATGAGATCTCGAAAAACAGAAGTAATTATTTTATTTTTTTTACTTGAAATATCATAAGAGAAATAAACAAGCCCTTTATTCAAGCTTCGTATTTGATGCGAATTAGATGGCTCTGTATAGTTCATTAATATAGATACAATATTACTCCCAGGACTTATGGTTATTACGCTGGTTTTGTTATCCCTAGCATGTTTAAAATCTGTTTGGTTAAATTCTGAGATTATTGAAAGTGCATTTTTATTGTGATGTGAGAATTTTGTGGAGAACATTATACGATTGTTGCTATCGATAATTGCTGCTGTTCTTAATAGTGGGTTGCTGGCTTCGTAACCGAGTTCATCTCTTATGAATTGTTTATCTATTTTGAGTAATCGGGTTGTCGCATGGGAGAAGCGGGCAGATTTAGTTTTTAGCTCATTAATGGCGGCGTTGGTAATTTCATTATGTTGGGTGTTAATGTTGTGCGTAATGAATATTCCCAGAACGAGTACAATAAGAGTAATGACCCCAGTTGGCAGTATGAAATTTATCGAGCGAAAGTTTAGCATTGCTATGCAGGAGGAAGTAGGGATGCATCGATGAGATTTTGTGTGTCAGTATTTTGAGGGATCATGTTTGCGTTTTTCATAATCTTTGCTAAGGTTTTGATTGAGGTTTGAAGATCTGGATTGTTTCCCGACAGTAGTTTGTGATTTTGAGAAATATCAGGGAGTTCTATTCCTTGGTAAGTGTTAGGTACTTGGCTTGGTGCCACCTGTAACCTCGTGGCCATTATTTTTGATGACTCTGAGGGGTTGAGCTGGAAATATTTACGTGCATCAAAGTGTGATTTGACTACATGCTTGATTGCGTTCGGGCTTGACTTTATGGCAGAAGGAAGCACCGCTAATACATCAATAATTTGCCCCGGTATTTTGCTGCTGTCAAATAGAATTGACGCCCCTAAATTTAAAAGCTGTGTTTTTACTGGTTCGAAAGTAATGAGTGCATCTACCTGATTACTTTTATAGGATTCAGTATGGCTGTTGACAGTGGTATAGACAGTTTTGATGTCATTGATAGTGAAGTCTACTTTATCTAATATTGCTTGCAACATGATTGCGCCCACAGCAGTTTTTTCTACACCTATACGTTTTCCTCGTAGTTGCTGAATATTTTTTATTCCTGGTTTGGCGAGTAGCACATCGGCCCCCATGGAAATATCCAACACCGTAATAATTTTCAAATTTAAGCCTTCAGCACACGCACTTATCACTTCATCTAGCGTGAGCATGGCTCCTTCGACGGTACCGGCAGCCAGTGATTGAATACAGACTGTTGCAGATGGAACTTCCACTAACTTAATTGGTCTGTTGGTAAATTTATTTTGTTCACGTGCAAGGTAGAGTAATTCATAACCGGGCCAAATATTTGAGGCGATTCGAATACTCGGTTCTGTTTTTGAGGAGCATCCATTAAGCCCAAGCGCATAAATTCCTGCAAGTACTCCACTAGATATAGTCAGGAATTTGCGTCTTGATAAAGAGTGAATTGCCATTGATAGTCCATTCTTTTTATGTGCTCAATGGCTTATCGACAGCATTATAAATAAATTAATTTTTCTTAGATTTCTTCGTGTATTGCAGATTTTTCGATGGTTAATAAGTGCTAAATATCTAGTACTTGACTCTGTACCCTACACTAGGGTTTATACTTCAATGATGAATACGAAATATTACAAAGTTGGCGAACTTGCTAAACGCAACGGGGTAAGCGTAGAGACCTTACGTTATTACGAAAAATTAGCGCTTATTCACCCAAGTCAACGTTCGTCATCAGGGTATCGTTTGTATACGTACGAGGATGAAAAGGCGTTGAATTTTATTCTACAGGCAAAGAAAGTTGGGTTTTCTTTATCGGAGATTCAAGAGTTATTGAATTTACGGTTGAATAAAGATATGCGTACTTGTGAAGAGGTAAAGGTGTATACCGCACAAAAAATTGATGAAATAGAAAGCAAAATTCGACATCTTCAACAAATCAGCTCTGCATTAACACGTATGCATAATGCCTGTTGTGGCGGGGAAGAACTTGCCACAAGTTGCTCGATTCTTGCTTCATTAGAGAGCGATTCTGCAGATAAGCGGGGCTAGTTATTGTGAACGATTATTTATTCAATTTTCTCGATATTTTTGCAGAATCTTCACCGTGGTTATTGTTTGGTTTATTGGTTGCGGGAATTATGAATCGCCTTATTCCAATAAGCTTATTGCAGCGGCATATGGCGAAGAATGATGTGGCGTCTGTGACAAAAGCGGCAATCATTGGTGCACCATTACCCCTTTGTTCTTGTGGAGTTATACCCGCTGCGTTAGGGCTTCGTCGCGCAGGCGCATCGCCCTCATCGACCATCTCTTTTCTTGTTTCTACACCAGAAACAGGTGTTGATTCTATTTCAATATCTTATGCACTGTTGGGACCTTTTATGGCTGTCATTAGGCCGATTTCAGCAGTATTCACTGCTATTGTTACCGGTTTGATAGTGATGGTTGATAACCGCAGACAATTGAATACAACTACACAGATAGATAGTCAATGTTGCGAAATGCCGGGGCAAAATCAGAGCAAAACAAAAGAGCCTTGTTGTTCTCAAAAAACGTTAGAGGAAGAGAAAGAAAAACTGGGTGTCGTAAATTCGATTAAAGAAGTGGTATCGTTTGCGGCCGGTAAGCTTTTGGCGGATATTACCAAATGGTTATTAGTCGGATTATTGCTAGCCGCTGCAATTAAAACATGGGTACCTACTGATTTTCTCGTTCAATGGGGCGATGGCTTTTTAGCAATGCTAGTGATGGCGCTTGTAGGAATTCCTATGTATATTTGTGCTTCTGCATCAACACCTATCGCCGCTGGTTTTTTAGTGGCTGGTGTGTCTCCTGGCGCTATTCTGGTTTTTATGCTTGCGGGGCCAGCAACAAATATTGCAACAATGGGAATGATTAAACAGGAGTTAGGTAGTAGGGTACTGGTCATTTATCTTTCATGTATTATTGGGATCAGTATTATGCTGGGGTATTTAACAAACTGGTTAGTCAATGAGTTCTCGTTTGCGGTTTATAGTGTTGCGGATATTACTCACTCAATGGAGCAATCGATCATTTATTATATCTCTGCTGTTATTCTTGCGAGTTTGATGATTAGAAATATGTTGGTTAAGTCATAGACAGATTTTGATGTGAAAGTGATGGAAAAATGTTCTTGCTTTCTGGGTGGGACTGAACAGTCTGTAATAGTGGGATAAATCACACACATGTCGTGGCAGATCGTTCTATAATTTATTATCACCTCGTCGTCTCTTTATTGGTGTTAATAAGGATAAAATATGAACACTGGAAAACGCGCAATTCACTGCTCATTCGGATTACGGAGCACACTGGTATTAATCTGCTGTCTATTTTTAAGTGCTAATAACATTCATGCGTCAAATGAATTTGAAGCATTTCAAAAAGAGATGATGGGTGACTTTTCTGACTATAAGTCAAAGCAGGATAAAGAGTTTACGGGTTTTCTGAAAATGCATTGGGTGGGATTGAACTCCGTTAAAGGGAAACCGCTTTACGAAAAGAAAAAAATTGTAGAGCCGCCAAAGGCACCGCCGGAGAAAAAACAGGAGCCAGCTAAAAAGCCGGTTATTGTTAAAATTCCTTCTCAGAAAGAAACGGCTGTTAAAAAGACTCCTCAACAAAAACCCGTTATTACTCGTGTGAAAAAGAATGCGATCAATGTGGAGTTTTATGGGAACAAGCTAGCATTTCCCTATGATCGTTCTATGAAAAAAAGAATCAGCGGGAAAATTGATAAGGACTCTATTAGTGATCAATGGTCGGTGTTGGCTAAATCTGATTACGAACCCATGATAAAACAGTTTAAAGCTTACCGAAAACAACTTAAGTTGAATGATTGGGGTTATGTGCTTGTGGTTAATCGGGTTGCCGAACAGCTATATCCTAAGCATGAGAATGAGCGGTCACTGTTCTCTTGGTTTATCTTAATTAAATCGGGATTTAAATCACGTATTGCTTATAAAGAGAGAAAAATATTCCTTTTATTGGCGACTCGGCAACAAATTTATTCGGCACAATCGCTTAAGTTTAAAAATACGAAATACTATCTTGTCGACTTTGATGGTGGTAAACAACCTAAGCTTGGTAGAGTGTATACCTATAACGGTGATTACCCCGATAGTAAGCATCTATTTGATATGCGAATTCAGCAGGCAATGGTGACAGGGTTTGATGAAGCAAAACGAAGTTTGGCTTTTTCATTCTCGCAGAAAAAATATACGATCAATACTACAAGCAATAAATACATCATCGACTTTATGAAGTCTTATCCGCAAGTACACTGGGATACCTATTTCAATTCGCCTGTTAATTCCACATCTCGTCAGCAGGTTGCAGACCAGCTTCGCCCGCATCTGAATGGTTTATCAGAGCAAGAAGCGGTTAATTTCCTTTTACGTTTTGTGCAAACTTCATTTGCATATGCCACGGATGATAAGCAGTTTGGATATGAGAATCCGCTATTTCCTGAAGAATCTCTATTTTATCCAGCATCGGATTGTGAAGATAGATCATTCTTATTCGCGTGGCTAGTACAGGATCTGCTTGGTTTGGAAGTGATTGGTTTACATTATCCCGGTCATATTGCAACAGCGGTGAAGTTAAATATGAAAGTAAATGGGGATAGTGTGCGCTTTAAAGGAAAAGAGTATATCGTTGCCGACCCGACGTTTATCAATGCTAATGTCGGTAGAGCAATGCCTAAATTTAGGAATGCTAAAGTAGAGTTTATAGAAATTAGTAAAATATGATTTTTAGGAGTTGTCGTTCAGTGAACGGACATTTTTACTACATTAACAAAGAGTGAGTATGAATAAAAATATCTATCCCAGGGTTCTAATGATCATCGGTGTTATTTTTTTATCAGCCTGCCAAGTTGATGTAGACGAAGATGAACTGGATGAATTAGCGACGCAGTTGGAGAATGTCTATTCCAGTTGTGAAAATGAAGATATAAATGATGTTGATGATTTGGAAAATACATTAAATGCTGGTGGCAATAATCTCAGTAAAGCCTGTCGAAATGCGTTGGCTAAAGTTGATTTTGCCGCGCTTGTTGATGCATTCGATATAAAATTAGAATTCGAATTGCCCGATCCGGATAAAGAAATTAACCCTTTACGAACGGAAGCATCATCGTGGCACATTATGAGTGATTGGGCTTCAATAAACTCTACGATCTACCTATCAACTGGCCTGGATAATGTTGAACAGTCCGACATTATTTTGAGAGGAAAAACTGCCAGTGGAATAGAAAGTAATATAAATAACTTTTTGTTGACCGATGTTTTCTCAAATCAGTTATCGCTGCACTATACGACAGATTATTCAGCGAGCATGTTGGAATCAGATATTGTCGCAGTCAGTGGATATTACAAACAATTCCATAACACTCTATCTAATAGTACTTTGGCAAAAGTGGCTATTTTTAGTGATGAGGTTACGGATAAAACCACGGGTTTTACCAGCGATTCTGGCGTTATCAACACTGCATTCGATTTTGATCCCTCGTATGAGCGTGCTGGTACGGCTCTTTATGATGCATGGAGTACAAGCATCGATAGTCTCGAAACCGTGAATAGAGCAATAATGATTAATCTAGTTACAACGGATGGATTCGAAAATAGTTCATCGATGACTAAAAGTCAGTTGCAATCTAAGGTCAGCAGTAGTGATGTATTTAATGTTGTGATTGCATCTTCCTGGGCGGAGACAAGCAAGTTAAAAGAAATTGTAGGTGAAAAAGGTTTTGTGGTTTATAACTATCAAATCGATCAAGCAACAAATATTGTGAATGACATAAATTCTCTGTTATCTCATGTGAAAATGATTCAAATTACTGATGATGTTTCTGGGTTTGAAGAGATTAGCCTTATTTATGCTGGTAAAGATAAATTAAAAATAACATTGCCATGAAGAGAATTCCACCACTCTATCGCCGTCTGCTTGATCGTGAAAGGGCTGTTTTTTCACCATCAGGAAAATTGGTATCGAGAATTTAATTGACTATACATAAAATTAATTAAAGGGGATCAACAATGAATCATCGATTATTTCCACTGTTATTATTGGTCTTGTTTCTCTTTGCTCTAACTGCTTGTGCCGCAGGTAATCCGCAGTTTACCCAGGATGCTCCTGCAGGTTTTTTGTATGGTTTGTGGCACGGCATTATCTCCGTTATAAGTTTGCTTATTCACATCTTTAATGAAAATGTTGTTGTATATGAAACAAACAACATAGGTGGCTGGTACGATCTTGGTTTCTTGTTAGGTGTCATTTGTATTTGGAGTGGCGGCTCTAAAGCAACCCAAAAATCGCGCAAAGAAAAAGAGCGCGATAAGGAATGGGAGGAGATTTGTAACAAAGTCGAAATTAAAGTTATGCGAAATTTGAAAGGTTGGGCTGAAGATATAGAAGATAATGATGCAGAAAAAGAGTGGGACGAAATAGGTGAAAAAGTTGAGAAGAAATTAAAACGTAAAATTCGAGAATGGGCGGAGAAGGATTAACGAATTTTGATGGACTGAAAAGATTGATTATTCTAGGTTAAAGGCGAAAAAATCGGCAGTAATAAAGTGACAAAAAAGCCGGCTAGTGTGATTTAGTTTACATGTATTTGCTTCTATCGCTGTTTAAATTAACTTATTAAGTTAGCAGGCAAATAAAGGAAGGGATATGAGTACACAACATAATGACATGAACTGGTTGCTCTCTGGTGATTTTGAATTATATACAACGAAGCTCTCCAATAATGATTCGATTGACTTATTGTGCGAAAAAGAATCAGCTAATGAAGACATTTGGGAAATTATAGGTTGCACGGATGAAGAATGGGAAGCAGCAACAGCCGAAGGCTTTTTTATATTCTAAGGCTTTTTGATATGTTGTAATATCCTTTGGTATTAGAATATAGCCGTCCAAATAGAAACAATTTCTTGTTCTCCCAGTCTCTAAACTCTAGGATAAACTCAGCTCACAATCTGCAAACGTCTTGCTTCAGCCACACAATGCGTTCGATTATCCGCCTCAAACAAACTAATTAAAGACGAAACGTGTGTTTTTACCGTGCTTTCTGAAATCCCCAGCGACTCAGCAATTTCTCGATTACTATATCCTTTGACGATTAATAGCAGTGTTTGTTTTTGTCGTTCACTGAGATTGTCTTCGATGATCTGTTTCTCGCGCAACAGGCTTTCGCGATAGTTTCGTAACTGTTTCTCGTGATCTGTGGTTAAAAAGATATTTCCCATCTCAACGGTTTTTATGCAGTCAGCAAGAATCTGGCGATTAAAATCTTTGGTCAGAAAACCAGCGGCATGATGTTTGAGTACCTCGTCAATAATGCTCGGGTCGTTAGCGCTGGTCATGATGATAATGTTTGCGAGCACTCTATTTTTTTCGAAATGCTCAAGCAGTTCAATGCCGTTGTAGTCTGGTAAATTAATATCAAGAAAAATCCATTCAATATCAGGATTTATGTTGATCGTTTTTAGGGCATCTTTGCCATTTAATGAAGATAAGGGAATCGTGTTCGGAATGATGGATTGTAGGATGACAGATACCCCTTCGATAAACGTTGGGTGATCATCAACAATAAGTATTTTGGTGTTAAGTGATTTGGATTGATTGTTCATGATGTATCTTTATGTATCTTTATGTATCTTTATGATTGAGCATCTTCAAGTAAAATACGAATAACTTTTTTTAATTGAAAAGCCTTAAGTGGTTTATGTAATAAATAAAAATTGTGTTTGTGTATGCGTTCTAACAGCACAGGATCGGTATCACCACTGACAAGCAATGCGGGAACTTCTTTCCCCAGCTTATGGTGTAAACGATGGATGACATCTAAGCCTGTTACGTCGTTTGCTAATCGGTAATCTGAAATGATTATATCTGGACGACAACTCCCTGTATCGATGGCGAGCTCAGCATCATCGAGCGTTGTAAAGCCTTGCGGGTGACACGACCAATCGGTCAGCATCACTGTCATTGCATCTAATATAGGTTGCTCATCATCGATAATTAATATGTTCAGATTTTCTATGGAGCCAGAGATTGTTTGTTCTTGTTTAACGGTCACTTCATTTTTATTACCAAGTGGTAGCGTTAAATGAAATTGTGTTCCTTTATTAACTTTTGATTCAACACGAATATCATGTTTCAATAATTGACACATGCGTCGAACCAACGCTAATCCTAGCCCAATACCTTTGGATCTATCTCTTGCTTTGTTGTCTAGCTGATAATATTCATCGAAAATATGTTCTTGTTGCGATTCTGGAATACCTATTCCCGTATCTGACACAATAATATAAGCGTTGGTGTTGTCACATGTTACCGCGACGTTTATCTCACCGGAGCGAGTAAATTTCACCGCATTGCTTACCAGGTTACGCAGGATTCGATTAATCAGTATCGGATCTGTCACTGCCGTGCAATCATGACTGTGAAGGCTGAGTGATAAACCTTTTTGTTGCGCTATTAATTGATATTCATTGACGACCTGTTGGCAAATTTGATTGATGGGTTGATGGCTAAGATTAACCGCCATCGTTCCTGCATCTAATTGGGATATTTCCAGCAAAGCATCAAACAAACTATGTAGCGCTTCGTTGGATTGAATGGTTTTGTTGAGTAGCTCACTATGCTCGCTATTGTGTAAGCGGAGCTTTAAGGCTTCTAACAAAATGCCCTGTGCATGCAATGGTTGACGTAGGTCGTGGCTGGCTGATGCGAGAAACTGCGATTTGGCTAAGTTTGCTTTTTCTGCCGCCTCTTTGGCTTCTCCCACTTCTTCGAGAAGTTCTGCGTTTCGAAAATCGAGTGTAATCGATTTTTCAATCTGTTTGCCTAAATAGAGGGAGAGTGGGGCAAGTCCCACAAGATTAACAAAGGCCAAGATAGTTAGCTCCCAGAAACCAAGAAAAGCAAGCTTTATCGCAGCGAGCGCTAATATCGTTGTTGCAAACACAAACCAGATGTAGGGCAGTGCAGAAAATGCAGGAAGAGCACTTGCAACAACCCCCATAACCGAAATTGCCGCGTACAAAAAGATAGTAGGATTCTCGGGGATAAAATAGAGCCAGGCGGTGATTCCCCAATATAGGCCAGAGATAAACAAGGTGATGACAATGGTTAGCTCTAACCAAAGATAAAGTTTTTCTGGTGGTGCAAGATGCCGAACTACTTTGTAAATATAAAATCGTGGTAGACAAATAATATAACCGACGATCACCCAGATGATGAGCAGTTGATCGTGAAACGTCTCCCAGAATACAAAGCCAATGATGGTGATGAGTACTGCCGTGGTAACTCCAGTTCTTAATAACTGGCCGAGCAGTAGATCGATGATCGCTTTGCGTTTTTTGTCGTAATTAAACACGGTAGTTTCTGAATTGACAACTAAGCTAATGGACATGAAGTGTACATCATAGCAGTTTCGCGCTAGTGGTACTTTAGTATGACTGGCCATTGAAAGAAGGCTGATATTATCGTTCGTAGAAAGTAGCTGAACCAAAGCGTGGATGAAAAATGAACAAAAAACAACAGATAAAAAATCTTCTTGCGATATTGCTATTGTTGCTACTCGCCGTGTTTGTTTCACCGGTACAAGCTAATGGTTCCTGTGGTTCAGATGGCCAACGTCACTGCTGCTGGTATGAGCAGGTGGCACCGTGTGATGAAGGCAACGGAGCGCTTTGGGGTGAAGGTGTGGGTAACAAAGTCTCTTGTTCGGTGCCTGTTATCGGTGAGGCGGGTCAATCTCTGGGAACCTGCTATACGATGAAATCACATCCTTCTCACTGTGGCTCTGTTGATCAGCAAGCCTGCAATGCAGGAACACAGTTAGTTTTGGGGATCACTCCCTGCGAATCGGGGCTATTTGACTATCAGGGATATTGTCGTACCGTAGGTAGTGACGGGTTCCCACTATTTTGTGGCGGCACAAAACAGAATGCTTGCCCACTATTTACAGTGCAAATTCCGTTGGGTGTGAGTTCCTGTAAGCTAAATCATTTTGAGTATGAGACCACCTGTCACAAAAAAGACGTCGACGGTTATCCCGAATTTTGCGGTGATCATGCAGAGCAACCTTGCACACTTGATCTGTTTGTTTTGGCCGGTATTAGTACATCATGCAAACATGACTATTTTGAATATAATGAAGTATGCAATGCTAAAGATGTTGATAACTATCCCTACTTTTGTGGTGGTGCCAACGAGGCTGCTTGTACTGTCGATCTTTTTCCGCTCGCTGGGATTGGGAAGTCATGTAAATCAAATTTTATTGAGATCGATGGAAAATGCACAGTTCCTGATGAAGATGGATACCCTGCTTCGTGCGGAAGCGAAGGTAAACCGGCATGCACACTTGATCTTCAAATTGCACATGGGATCAGTGCCTGCAAAAGCGGACTCATCGATTACGATGGAACGTGTTACGGAAAAGATGAAGATGGTTATCCCTCGTTTTGTGGTGACGAGTTTGAGTCTGCTTGTGATTTAGGACAACAGATTGCACATGGCATAACGTCGTGTAAAGGACGAATGGTAGAACACAGCGACGCAATATGCCGAAACGTTGATGATCTGTTCCCCGATCATTGTGGTGATGAAAGTGAAAAAGCCTGTGCACTCGTGTTTGAAGCACCAAAGGCATGTAAAACAGGATTAACATCCGTGCTAGGACTGGATGGAGTGGATCCTACTTTCTTCTGCCGAAGTTACGATTCAGCCGGTTATCCTACTCACTGTGGTGATGTGGATGAGCCACCCTGTTTGTTAACGGAAAAGTTTCCCTCCTGTAAAGAGGGGTTAGCATACGAGGGGGGAATTAATCCTACCTGTTTGGCGTTGGATTTTGACGGTTTTCCTGAAGAGTGTGGTGGTGATGGAGAAGAGGCTTGCACACTTGAAATTCAGGTCGCGCTGGGAATTACTTCCTGTAAAACCGATCACGTTGAAATTGGATTTCCTGCCGGTAGCTGTTCCTACATTGATGAAGATGGTTATCCGTTATCTTGCGGACGTGAAGACCTAAAACCTTGTGATATTTTCGTGCAGACACACTTAGGTATCTCTTCCTGTAAAGGTGATCTTGTGGAGCTGGGCATTGCATCTTTGCTCGAACACGAAAATGTTTGTGGATACTGCACGATTGATAACGGTTGTCTGACGGCATTGAGTGACTTTTCTCGGCCTGACCCCGAAACATGGCCCACAACAGAGGCAGCACCTGGTAGCCGTTCCATCATTTTAATTCATGGCATGACGTCCAGCTCTAACTCCTTTCCGTCAATCGGCGACGACAGTTTGGCTGAAACATTAGATGAAGTGATGACCGGAGCTGATGGTGCCGAGATTCAACATAATGTTTATGCCGCTGACTACAACTCAAACGGTAAAGCTGAAGGCGATGATGCAATATTCCGACTGCGAGAACACTCTGCAACGGGTTGGAATGATAGTTGGCCAGAGAATCGCGAAGAAGCGACCACGTTAAATGGAGAAGGTTTTACCTTGCAGCAAGTTGCTCAAGAACTCTCCGAAGCGATAAAAGCGTTAGACGATGATCACGACATCACGATTGTTGCTCATAGCATGGGCGGATTGGTCGCGCGTCATCTTGTTTTCCGTCACTACGATGAGTTGCGCAATGCTGGGAAGCGTATCAGTGAGGTGATTACCTTAGGTTCGCCACATACGGGCGGCGGTATGGGAGTTAAAGAGTTTTTTGCTGGTGCTGAACTTCAACTGGCGGCAGGTTGTGTGGCAGATGTTATTGCTGCCGACGATAATCTTGGAAGACAATCCTATCAACTTTGTATGATGGAACATTGGCATAACGGCCGTGAGATTTCAGGTGGTGCCATAGATAACAGCGACTATCCTCAAATCAAGTGGGCCACGGTTGCTAGTGCAGGCCACTTTTTGCAGGTGATCAATAAAGTTGTTAAATCAGATGATTTATGGGTGCCTGGTTTGGATAGCGATGAAACCGTAGCAACACTGAGTGGTTTTGGTATTGCCGCTGACCACTGTTATCCGCACATTCATGACGATGAAAAGGAGCTTGCTCTGCCGGAAGTCAATCACGTAGACAGCTATGTGATGGGGCACAAGGTAAAAAGTGCAGAGTGTGTTTCACCCGTTCACTCACCTAATGTTGACTATCGCGACATTGAAAAGTTAACGAACAATAACGATACCACCATTCCTCAAAATCATAGTGTTCAGAAGAATCATGATGTCATCTGTTTTGTGAAATCGTTATTGACTCAGGGTTTGCCGACTCAATTCAATTGTTCAGATATCAACGACAATATGGATAGTGGAACAGGAGGAACAGGAGGAACAGGAGGAACAGGAGGAACAGGAGGAACAGGAGGAACAGGAGGAACAGGAGGAACAGGAGGAACAGGAGGAACAGGAGGAACAGGAGGAACAGGAGGAACAGGAGAAGCAGGAGAAGCAGGAGGGACGGGCGGAACAGGCGGGCCTGTGTTTACTGCGCCTGTCGACGTTGTGAATTTTGAAGCAACTGCACTGTTTACTGCGATTGATCTTGGCGTTCCTCAAATCGTAGGTGATAGCAGCTCGATGACGATTTCAAATAATGCACCGGACCAATTTCCATTGGGGACCACAGAAGTAATCTGGATGGTGACGGATCAAAATGGCAATCGCTCGACTGGCACACAACAGGTTCAAATCGTTGATAGCACTAAGCCGGTGATTCCACTGAAAGATGGAGTTACCGTTGTTCTTGACGCCAGTGGTGGTGCCACAATTCTTGCGACTGAACTCATTGCCACGGTTGATAGTGAAGGCAATATGCTTTTTAACGGACAAGATCTTGGTGTGAAGTTTGACGGTGACGGTAATGCTTTGGTCACTGCAAAGGCCGGCGTTTGGGATATCTTCGCTATAGAAAGTGTCGCTATTGATAAAACTCATTTTGATGCTGACGACCTTGGAGAAAATCAGGTGACGTTGACGGTGACAGATGTGAATGGAAATAGCAGTATGTTTAGTGTAGCAGTTACCGTGGTTGGCGCTCAAACGTCAGACAAAGCGAATAATGAAAGTAGTGAAGAAGGTGAAGACGAAGAGAAGAGCGGATTTGCAGCTGTTCACCCCATCTTTTTTCTGTTTCTTATCGCGATGATGATAATGCGAATGGCTAGGTTATCAGGTTTGCATCGCTAAAATATGGTGTCGCCGCTTTTTAATTGCCCTTTCTAATTGAAAGAGGCGACAGCTATAAACTCATGTAACGGAAACAAAGAATACCCACGAAAATAACTACACTGTGGATACTTCCCTGTAAGTTTGATGGCAGCATCCTTGCCGCCAACAAGTTATTTTCGTGAGTATTCTTCATTCCCGACTTGTTAATAATAATGATTAGAGTAAAAATTATGTCCCCCAAATTATTCGTATTATCACTGTTTGCTATTTTGCTAATTGGTTGTAGCTCAACAGAGGATAGCATCGATGAAAAATCAAAGTCAGAATCTGATAATTTAACAATCAGCACAAAGTCGGATAGTAATGGTACGGTGAGTCCTAATAATACTGTTGTAACAAATGGAGAGAAAAAGAGCTTCTTTATTCTCCCTGTTTTAGGTTTCGAAATTAAAAGCGTGACGGGTTGTAAAGGGGAGCTAACTGGCGGCATCTATACCACCGATGTAGTCGATGAGAGCTGTACTATCGAAGCAGAATTTCAAGAAAGTGAATATCAGATTACAACGAGTATAACTGGTAGCGCTGTGGCTGTTCCAAACAGTGCAACTGCGCGCTACGGTGAGTTTGTTGAGTTTACTATTAACGTCGATAGTGAAAATGAGGTTAGCGAAGTTTCGGGGTGTAACGGGACTCTGATTGGCAATGTCTTTACTAGCGGTGAAATTAATCATGATTGTGTTATTCGTATTATAGCGCATGCAAAATCCGGAGGAGAGCCAACGGGAAGTAATGATGGGTTTCAAATTACCGCGAACGCAGGTTTGAATGGCAGTATCACACCATCTGGTGCAATCACTGTTGCTGAAAATGAAAAAAAAATATTGGATGTTGTGGCGAACGCTGGATATAAAATTGATTCTGTATCCGGTTGTGTTGGTGTTCTAGTAAATAACACGTTTACCACATCTCAAATAACAGAAAACTGCGAGGTTTTAGCCGTTTTTAGTCCCATACAATATACTGTGGATGCGACAATTAACAGCGGAAGTGGCTCAATAGTTCCAAACACTGCTTTGGTTAATGCAAACAGCTCAATCGATCTGATTATTTCTCCTGACGAAGGTTATGTTATCGATAGCGTAACCGGTTGTGGGGGATCACTGTTTGGTTATGTTTACGCAACGGGTAGTGTTGCTGAAAGCTGTACGGTTGATATTCAGTTCGCAGAAATCGCAAAGACGGAACTCTACGATATTGAGCTTGGTTTCCCCCTTCCTCATGCGGATATGGGGTCAGCGGATGAGACGCACGTCCGTGGTGTTATTGTTAGAAAAAATGGAGTAACCAAGAGTGAAGATATCGATTCAGTGACGGTTAACGGTGTTGTAGCAAGCTTAGATGTTGATAACCCAGGTTATTGGAGTGCGCTATTAAACTGGGTTGATCAGCAGCATCAAAAGATTCAAATTAACATAATTGCCAATTACTCTGATGGAACAGAAGATCAGCTTAGCTTTAGTGTCGTCAATGGTATACCAGAACCGATTAAGTTAACGCAAATTTCCACAGACAAAACGAAAGACGCATTTTATGTTATCGATGCTGGTGATGGAAATGCGCTACTCAAATATGATATGGAAACCCTGGGCAGGCACTATATTTCGGACGCGGCGACAGGTGAGGGAATTGATCTGGTTAACCCAACCGATATGGCTCATGATGCCAGAAAGAACCGGGTGTTAGTCACAGATGTTGGCTTGCAAGCGGTGGTTGCAATAGATTTGAATACAGGGAACCGTTCAATTTTTTCTGATGCTGATCATGGTAATGCAGTGGATAACATCGTGTTCGAGGGAGCCGAATTTGAAACTCCCTCTGCTATTGCTATCAAGCAGACCACAACCGTTGTTGCTGATGCAGGCCTGAAAGATTGGATTTCTGTCGCTGTCAATGGTGATCGTGGAATTTTCAGAGATATTTTCTATGATTCGATGTTGGATCATCCGGTGGGGATTGTCCAGCATATGGATCAAGACAAAACCTATGTTCTCGACGCGGGTTTAAATGCGATTGTCGAGATTGTTGGAACAACAACCGGAAAAATTATTTCCAGCAATGTGATTGGTAGTGGCCCTGGGTTTCTTGATCCGGTAGATATCAAGTTTGATGGTAATGATTTTCTTGTTGTTGCTGATGTTGATCGTAAGGCATTAGTTAGGGTAGATGAATCGGGTAATCGAACGATTGCGGCAGGATCTGGAATACCCGGAGGAATTCAATTTCGCACGCTGAGTCGTTTTGATATCGACTTTAATCACCAGAATGCTTATGTTATCGAAAATGAAAACGTTAGAGGGGTAGAGCTGGATACCGGTTATGAGATTGGTGTTTGGGGTTTGCCCAGCGAGCATCGTGTAGGGAAAGGGGTGTTGCTGCAAGATCCGCATAATGTATTATATGACGAGAAAAATAATCGTTTAATTGTCTCTGACGTAGAGTTGGATACTATTTTGGCGATTGATTTGAGCAGTGGGAAACGCACAACGCTGATTGAATCTGATATCGGTGAAGGAAAACGCTTTGAATATCTACGTGGGATGGCATTCTACGATTCGAATAAAAAGCTGCTGGCCGTTGAGCAGTGGAACAATAAATTGTTTTCCGTGAATTTATCCACTTCAGGATTAACTTTAATATCTGGTGATGGAATTGGAGAAGGCCCTGAGCTGAGTGGCCCGATTGATGTTGCCTATGATGCAAAAAATAATAGCGCTTATGTGGTATCTCATGACTCTGATCAACTGTTTGTCATTGATTTAGCAACGGGAGATAGACGTGTTATCTCCGATTCAGCAACTGGGAGCGGCCCAGATTTTATTCGACCAATGGCAGTGGAAATTGACATTGAAAATAACCGTGCGTTTATGATTGATGATGACGACTCTTTAGATGCTTTATTTAGTGTGGATTTAACCACGGGTGATCGGGAGATTATTACTTCGCGCTCTATCGGCAGTGGAGATGATCTCACTTGGATTTTTGATCTGCAGCTGGATTTGGAAAACAATCAAATCTATATCTCTGAGCGAAATATGAGTTATATCGTTGCGATTGATCTCGCGACTGGTGAGAGAAAGAAAGTGACGGATAATTTTAATAGCGACGTTCCAGGTAACGGGCCGTGGTTGAGGCAGCCTATCGGAATTGCATTCGATAACAAGCATAATCGCATGTTTGCGGTTTCGACAATTGATGATGCTGCCTATGTTGTCGATCTGCTGAACAACAATCGAGCCTATATTTCGCGTTAGCGAACATGGTTAATATTAGATGTCAAGTCGATGGTTTTGTTTGATTTCATTTTTAAGAATTGCAAAAACGTTGGCTTCTTCCGCATACTCTTCCCAGCATTTAACGACAGATACAATATCGTTAATAATTTGATTCGCTTCTTTTTTGAAATTACCAATGAGCGCCCCAACTGCTAATAAATCATTACGAATAAAATTGTCACGCTTTCCGTTGATACTTAGCTGATGTGAATTAACCCATGGTGAATCTTTTTTATAACTATAGGCAATATCAAACGCAGGCGATAAGCGCCAATGGCTTTTAGGGGATTCAAGTAAAAAGCCAAAATTTTTGGTATGGTCGTCATGGTTTCTCGCAACAACGTTGAAAACCATACGCCGGTAAATTTCTATCGCATCTTTGCGAGGTAATTTTAATTGCCGGGCGACAGCCAATAATTGTTCATAACTATAGCTGCCTGGTTTTTTGTAATCTGCATGATCGAGAGCACATAAAGAAATGTAGTGCAGTTTTTGATTGCCTATTCGATCAAAACGTTTTGTTATGAAATGTGCTCTCTCTCCTTCAATAAGTAATTCGGACGGCGACATGTTGATTCCTGCATCTATTGCCATTAGATAGTAGGCATATTCCATCCGTCCAAATCCCTTTGGATCTCCAAAGGTTTCGCTATTTATTTTATGTTCTTCGATGCCGTCAAATTTTAATAGGTAGTGTTCAAAACCTTTTGGCGCGTCGATTTGACCTGACCGTAATTCAGTTCGTTCTGCATTTATTGCAACTAAGGCTTTTGCTCTTGCTCCACCTGCAGATGTCCCAACTTGAAACAGGGAAGAGAGAGTATTGTTATCCGGCTTGATCTCCATTGTCAGGTTTGCGCGTTGATCGAGAATTTGTTGGGCCATCTCTATCAGTGAGGAGAGTTCTAATAACTCAATAGGGCTTGATGAATTGGAAACTGATGGCTCAAATTCTAATGCCCCCATGCCTCGCTTACCAATATAAAGTAGCCGTTCTAATGCTGTGAACGATTCAGGGTCTCTTCCGCTTCTTGCTAGCCATGCGTTGATGACAGCGTTACCAAAATCGTCAGGCAATGTATCTGCAAAAATTGCGGGTAGACCAAAAAAGGTTTCTGGGTTTAGTCCCGCAAACTGATATTTTTGTGGTGATAGTGGCATCTGTATTGGTGCCAGCTCCACCCCTTTGTTTAGCCATTGAGATGCATATTCAAACGTGGAGATTCTTGAAGCAGGATCATAGAGTAGCGCCCCCACTTGCTCTCCCCATATGCGAACTTCAGCGAGGTTTTGCATTACCAACCCAGCCCGTCATCATTGGGGCTCTCATCTTTGCTTTTTACTTTTTCATCAGTTTTTATTTTTTCTCCGGAGGCGCGTTGCCGCTGTTTGCCCTTTAGTTTGAGTTGCTCCATGGGGCTGAAGGTTGTTTCCGGTATGAATTGCTCTACTAGATCTAAACGCTGTAAAGCGCGAAGCAGGGCTATCACGTTTTCAAATTTGCCAGCTCCGCCGACCAGTTTTCGATAGCTTACCCGGGATATGCCTATTTCATCAGCAACTTGTTGCTGTGTCAGGTTTTTCTCCAGACGAATCTGTTCGATGCGGCGGCCGATTTCCTGGGCAATTGATTTGTCTGTCATGGAGTCGAAATTCATATTCTTTGACCAAAAAGCCTATTAAGGTGTGGCGATCGCAATGTTGAATATATCGCCCACTATTGAATAATAATAATAAAAATATCCATAATGTCAATATTATTAAATATTGCATAGAAAAATTATCATTATATAATATCTGCTTATTGGGTTGATTAGTGTTTGCCGGATACTGGCAATAGGCTTGCACCAACTCGTGGTCTAAACTTCTGGTTATCAGGAAAATTCCACATGAGTCAGTTACAAAAGCCCAGTTGTATGTTTGCTATTACCATAGTATTGCTGTTTTCACTCGTTGCGTGTCAGCCTGAAAAAGATTCAGAACCAAGTAATACGCAACAAACAGAAAATCTCGTTGATGATAATAATAGTGGAGATATTACTGAGAATGAGCAAACGACTTTCGGTATTAATCCAAACACGAGCAATATTGTGTCAGCATTGGGCGCTAATGTAGAGCCTTATGCGCCATGGTCTCCTACTTTGATATTGACTGATATTTTTCCTAAGACCATGCCATGGCGTTCTGTAAATTGTATGACGGATGCTGAGGAAGGCAGTCTAGCCAGAGATGCCGCTCAGTGGGTTGCTGCATTGGATGAAAATCAATGTGCAGATTCGTTTGTTTTAACGGGTTTGGGAGATAGCTATCCTGGTGGAACTTATGTTTTGCTGTGGGAAGGGAAAGGAATTTTTTCCGTCGCAGGTGATTTAACAGAAGATATCGTACATACCACGAGTGAAGAGACAGAAGTGACAAATGCTAGCTTAAATCGAATTACATTTGATGTGGTGGAAACGGAGCGAGCTGAAGGAGGAATATATTTCCGCATATCGGAAACAACTGCAGGTAATTACATCCGCAATATGCGTTTGATACCACCTGGTGGAGTGTGTGGTAAAAGTGCAACAGAGTTAGACTATTTTGCACATTGCGCGACAGATAGAGGAGGGGTAGGAAGTTGCCCGACAACTCAGCAATGTTATGATTTTGAAGATGTCTATTGGGATAGGTTTAATGAAACGTATAAAACTATGAATACTCCCAGAGCTGTTTTTCACCCGCAGTGGTTGGCAAAATTTAGAAAGTATCGGGCAATCCGGTATATGAAGTGGACGCGTGCAGAAGATAATATGCGAGTTGGTTGGAATAGTCGAGTTGGTTTAAGAACTCAATCATTTGTTGAAGATGAATCAGGTTGGCCATATGAATATACCAGTGCAATGAGCAATATTTTAAATGCGGATGTTTGGGTAAATATACCGATGATGGCATCTAACGACTATGCAGGGCAATTGGCAAATTTCTATAAAGGAACATTGAATAGTAATTTAAAAATCTATTTTGAATATGGCAATGAAAATTTTAATACCTTGCAAGCTGTGCCTTACACTTATGCATTACAGCAGGCAAATGAAATGGATAGTGGAATCCCTTCAACTGATGAAGACATGACAAAAGTGGCTAAGTTTAGTATTAAACGTACAGCTGAGATAAGTGGTTTGTGGGATGCCGCGTTTGGAAAGGATAAGGAGCGATTAACCAGTGTTTTTCCGACATTTACGGTAATGTTGTCGTATGCGCAAGATGCACTTGGATTTGAAAATTACGTTTCTCAGATCGATGCACTTTCTCCCGCTGGCTATATTGCACCAGATAGGCGTTTTGCAGATAACGTAACTGTGTTTGATGCAATGAGTAAAGACGATATATTGCAAGAGGTTGTTGACGGTAGTGTGGTTGATTCCGGTGCAGATTTAGTTTCACTGAATTCTCGATATGTTGCCCACAAAGCGTTGGCTGATCAATACAATTTAAAAATGATTGCTTACGAGGGTGGTTCCCACATGGTTGGATCGGGTGGTCCGGATAGTTTGGTTGCAGCGATGATAGAAGCAAACCGTGATGTTCAAATGGGCACTCACTTAGCAACTAATTTAAATAATTGGAAAAGCGCCGGTGGAGAAATTTGGTTTCACTTTCTTGTCTTCGATTTATGGAATGAAGATGGAATGTTTGGTTTGTATGAGCATCAAGCTCAATCTACCATAGATGCACCTAAAGCGTATGAAATATTAAATTGGATAAATCAGAACCCCTGTTGGTGGGACGGATGCCAGCGAGCCAATAAGGCTGTAGTTGAAGATGAACAAGTTGAATCTCCTTTATCTGATATAAGGGCATCTCCGGAAATTGATTTATAGCGTGCTAACTGTGTTAAAACAAAACTCAAAATGCTCATTTACTGCAGTAAACTCCGCTTTTTCGTTTTGTTTTGCCTTGTTATCATCACTCTAAATCAATTCCCGGAGGCACCCATAAGCGAATAAAATAGCAACTTTGGAAAAGTAATTTAATTAGCTCCCAGTTATGATGACTGGGAGTTTTTTATTGGGAAGACAGATGACGATAGATTTGCATAGAATAAAAATGGATAAAGTACTGCGTTGGATTGAGGAAAATATGGATAAAGATTTAAATATCGAAAAATTATCCGAGATAGCCTGCTATTCAAAATTCCATTTTCATCGCCTGTTTCGCGCATATGCGGGAGAAAATGTCATCGCATTTCGAAAGCGTTTGCTGTTAGAGCGGGCTGCGCATCAACTTGTTTATAGCCAATCTAATATAACAGAAATTGCATTTAATGCAGGATACGATAATCAGTCCTCTTTTAATAAAGCATTTCGTAAGAAGTTTGACAATTCGCCATCTGAATTTAGAAATAAAAAGCTCATAGTCAACAATGATCCTTTGCCAGAATTGAATGTGGAGATTGCTATGAAGCCTGAAATTAAAGAGATTCCAACGTTACACTTGATTTGTGTCCGCAAACAAGGGAGTTACAAAGATGCCAGCGCAGATGCATGGGGCGCTCTGATGGGGTTCGCCTATTCGAACAAAATAATGAAGAAAGAAACTAAGCTCATTGGTATTTCTTACGACAATCCCGAAGTGACTAATCCTGAACAGATTCGTTACGATGCGTGCATTACCGTTGATTCAGATGTGAAGCTAGATAGTGAAGTTAAAAAAATTGAAATAAAAAAAGGACGCTACGCTGTATTTTTACATAAAGGTTCATACGATAAATTCTCTCAAACTTATGCTGAGATATTTAATCATTGGTTGCCGGAGAGCGGTTATGAATTACGAGACAAACCGTGTTTTGAAATCTATCTCAATCGTGATCCTAGACGGACTAAACCGGAAAATTTGAAAACAGAAATTTATGTTCCTATTCGCTGAATGGGTTTTTGTCTAGAATAGTAGTGCAAAATAGATAAATACTCCACAAACAATATAGATGAAAAAGTTATCCCAAGTATGAGGAGAGCGTGCTTCAATAAATGTGACGACGAGAGGTAAGGTGAGCAATAAAAACCAAAACTGTGTAGATGAAAGCACATCTATATTTAACAGTATACCTAAAGCAGTAAAAAACGCCACACAAGCTGAACCTACATAGGTTCGTGAATAAATACGATCCGTAAACAGCGCTCTTACTTCATATTTTTTCCGGCCAAATATTTTTCCGATAGGCTCTGCAAGGCCATCACCTAGACCATTCGCTATTGCAGGTATGAGAAACAGACTCCACATTCCAATGTGAACAAAATATTGTGTCATCGGAATCATGATAATGCTAATGGCTAACATTTGAGAGCTAAACCATAATAAGGTGTAAGGACGATCTTCCGGTCGATCAAGCGCTCGCATACAGAAATAGAAAGGTCTTACGCGAGATCGAATTGGTCGGATTAACAATGTATAGGGAATAATTATCAAAAATATTGATCGCCACACTACAGACTGATACCACGCTTGGTATAATTGATCTTGTTCAATCAAAATGGGAACGATCATCATTGGTAAAACAAAGGTTCCAATAATATGCCCAGTTTTTCGAGTGATCGCGACATTCACACCAAGTTTATCAACTAGCAAGCCCAGTAGATTTAATAACAATAAGGTGAAGAATAAGGTTGTTATGGATTGTTTGAAAAATTCCGCATCTGGAACGCTAAAAATTATTGCGACTGTTGGGTCGTTAATTGAGAAAGATAACAAAGTGCCTATCAATGCCAGTCCAACCCATACTGCAAATAACACTAAAACCCATTTCTCTGCTTTTTGCATTGGGCCGATATAGCTATCTGCTTCGCTAGGCGGCAGGCCAAACCATAGCGGGCGATTTTTTAAAACACCGGTATTCTTAAGCGTGTTCATCTTTAATATATTTCAAAAAGTATGTTTCAAAAGTGGTCTTCAAACTTTTAGTCGAAGTAGTTCATAAAAAGAATGGGTTTAGCGGCGGCATCGGATAAATGACGTTCATGTTCTTGATAAGCAGATATGAGGCCAGCATGTGAAAGTTAAAGGACGGGAGGATATGGAAAGGAAGAGTGGATCTATTAATTTCATTTTGATTGAATATTGATCGGTAATGCAAATTAATGTTTATTATTCGCTAATATGACGCTAAATTCTGAGTAAAGCTGGATTAATTCCCAAAAAAGTCAGAAAATGTATCTAAAATAATAAAAATAGCTGGTTTAACCTACCCATGTGAGTTTTCCCAACTAAAATTTATATGAGAAAGAGCAGTATTTATCCATTCTGGCAGAAATACTGCGTGTTGATCCATCATTCATAAATATCAGGAGTTACTATTTGTCAAAAGATAAACAGCGTTTTAATAAGGATCCTCAAGCAGATCGTGAAGCGCAAAAATATGAGAACCCAATTCCCAGCCGAGAGTTTATTCTTGAAGCACTCACTAAACAATGTAAGTCACTCACTCAGCAAGACCTTGCCGACTACTTCAAACTGATAGAGCCCGATGATTTAGAAGCGTTGCGACGTCGTTTACGTGCGATGGAGCGGGACGGCCAGCTGATTCGTAATCGCAAAGGTGCTTATGGTGATGTGAAAAAAATGGACCTAATTCGTGGCCGGGTTATCGGTCATTCTGATGGGTTTGGCTTTCTTGTTCCTGATGATGGTGGCAATGATCTTTTTCTTTCGGCTAAACGGATGCGTGGTGTGTTGCATGGTGATCGCATTGTTGCGCGTGTGGCCGGTGTTGATCGAAGAGGTCGCCGTGAAGGTGCGCCGGTAGAGGTTTTAGAGCGGGCGAATAACCAAGTTGTTGGACGTTTCAGACAAGAGTATGGTGTTGCATTTGTTGAACCCAGTAATTTAAAAATTAATCAATCAGTGATGATTCCTCCCGGTGCGCGCGGTGCGGCATTGGATGGGCAAATTGTTGTTGCTGATATTGTCGAACAACCAACCTGGCGATCTCAACCTATCGGTAAAATTGCAGAGGTGCTTGGTGACCATTTGGCACCAGGAATGGAAATCGATATTGCTACGCGTGCTTATGATATTCCGAACGAATGGCCTGAAGAGTTGTTAAAGCAAGCTAGCGAGATTTCTGATCTTGTTCCAGAGGATGCAAAGAAAAAACGGGTCGATCTTCGTGAGCTGAATCTGGTCACTATTGATGGCGAAGATGCGCGAGATTTTGATGATGCGGTATATTGTGAAAAACAAGGTCGTTATTGGCGATTAATTGTTGCGATAGCTGATGTGGCGCATTATGTTGAGCCAAGCTCACCGCTAGATCTTGAAGCGCAAAATCGGGGTAATTCGGTTTATTTTCCTGGTCGTGTTATTCCTATGTTGCCGGAAAAACTATCCAATGGTTTGTGTAGTTTAAACCCCCATGTGGATCGTTTGTGTATGGTTTGCGAAATGCAACTTACCTACACGGGGAATATTAAAAGTACTCAGTTTTACGAAGCGGTGATGAACTCTTCAGCGCGATTAACCTATAACGAAATGGCTGCAATGGTGGTTGATGAAGATGAGACTCTTCGCCAGCAACATTCAGACATCATTAATAATCTGGATGATTTGTTTGCTGTTTACAAATTATTTAAAGATAAGCGTAAAAAACGCGGTGTTATTGAATTTGAAACCACAGAAACACGAATAGTTTTTGGTGATAATAAAAAGATAGATCGTATTCTTCCTGTTGTGCGTAACGAAGCACATAAGATTATTGAAGAGTTTATGATTGCGGCAAATGTTGAGGCAGCAAAATATCTCGAAGAAAACACTATGCCGACACTTTATCGTGTACACAATGGGCCAAGTGAAGAAAAGATTACAGACTTAAGAAGTTTTCTTGCTGAGTTCGGATTTAATCTTGGTGGGCGTAATGAGCCTAAGCCAAAACATTTTGGCCAATTGCTCGAAGAGATTAAAGGCCGACCTGACTACCCGATGTTTCAAACCATGGTGTTGCGTAGTATGAGTCAGGCTGTTTATTGTCCTGAGAACGCTGGTCATTTTGGGTTGGCTTATGATGCTTATGCGCATTTCACATCGCCAATTCGTCGTTATCCTGATCTACTGGTTCATCGTGCGCTAAAACATTTAATTAAAGGCAAAAAGTCCCGCTCGTTTATTTATAAAATGGAGGATATGGATACTTTCGGTGAAACTTGTTCTATGACAGAGCGTCGTGCTGATGATGCAACCCGCGACACAATGGATTGGTTAAAAGCTGAATTTATGCAGGATAAAGTCGGTGAAGAGTTTTCTGGTAGAGTGACAACTGTTACAGGTTTTGGCCTCTTTGTTCTACTCGATGAAGCTTATGTTGAAGGGTTGGTGCATGTTACAGCGTTGGATAATGACTACTACCATTACGATTCCATTAAACAACGATTGATTGGTGAGAGAACCAACCGAATTTATCAATTGGCGGATGAAGTAAAGATTCGTGTAGTGCGTGTAGATCTGGATGAAAAGAAAATCGACTTTGAGCTTGTTTCTTCCAATTCACAAAAAGGAAAAAACACATCTTCAAAAGTGAAGCAGAAACCGTCGAAAAAAACAGGAGGCGGTAAAAAGAGATATGCAAAAAACAAAAAGCCGACCAAAAAAACTGGAAGCAAGGCTAAACCAGCAGTGAAAAGTAAAGGTAAGAAAAGAAAATAGTATGGCAGCTCAAGTTTTTGGTATTCATGCGGTTTTTTCTTTGCTTGATAACGATTTCAGCAGTGTTGATGAAGTTTTGCTGCAGGATAATTATAAGAAAAATAAAAAGCTCAATACGATTTATAATCGAGCAAAAGAACATCATATACGCGTATCGGTTGTTCCAAAGAAGCAGCTTGATGAGATGAGTCGTGATTCAAATCATCAAGGTGTTGTTTGTTTGACGAGTAAGCCACAAAAGCGCTATTCAGAAAACGACTTGGAACATATCCTGGATAAAGCCGATAGTCAGCCTTTTGTGCTGATTCTTGATCAGATTACTGATCCACATAATTTAGGTGCTTGTTTGCGCACTGCGGCAGCGGCGGGTGTGCATGTGGTTATTGCGCCGAAAGACGGCTCGGCATCGTTAACGCCTGTGGCGATCAAGATCTCTTGTGGTGCGGCAGATACCTTACCCTATATTCAGGTAACTAATCTGAGTCGTACTATGAAATCGCTACAAGAGCGGGGGATTTGGATTACCGGGACATCACTTGATACCGAAACCAATATTTATGACGCTGATTTTAAAGGTGCAATTGCTATCGTAATTGGCAGTGAAGGTAAAGGAATGCGTCGTTTAGTGAAAGAAAGCTGTGACTTTTTGGTGAAAATCCCTATTCCAGGAGAGATGGAAAGCCTCAATGCCTCCGTAGCTACAGGGGTTTGTCTTTTTGAAGCTGTTCGGCAACGCTCTACAATCAAATAAAAAACGAAACTCGAATAATATTTGTTCGAATGTCCATTGCAAAGCACTCCGAAGTTGAGTAAAATCCGCGAGTTTTCTGCTGCCGAAATGAAATGGTGGTGGGAAATCGTCTCCTTGTCTTACCGCACTGGGTGGAAGACTTGTAGCCATAAGGAGGAATAATGAGACATTACGAAATCGTATTTTTAGTACATCCTGATCAAAGCGAGCAAGTGCCTGCGATGGTCGAACGTTACCGTTCAATGATCGAAGGTGATGGTGGAAAAATCCACCGCTTGGAAGATTGGGGTCGTCGTCAATTAGCCTATCCAATTCTTAAAATTCACAAAGCGCACTACATTTTAATGAATGTTGAGTGTGGCCAAACTGTTCTTGATGAATTAACAAGTGCTTTCAAATTTAATGATGCAGTGATCCGTAGCATGGTTATCAAGCGTGATGAAGCAATCACTGACGCTTCAGATATCATGAAAGAAAAGTCTGAAGGTGATCGTCCACGTGGTGATCGCGGTGACCGTGGTGACCGCCCTGATAGAAGGCCTGCACCGGCAGCAGCGCAGCCACAAGAAGCTGCACCAGCTCCTGCGCCTACTGCACCTGCACCTGCTGAAGATTCAGATGGCGGCAAAGCTGCTGGAGAGGAAGCATAAGTCTGCAAGAAAATCGGCTCGTTATTGGGGGCAAAGTTGCCAAAATATATGACACACGTCATACCCCGGCAGGTATCCCCATCGCACGATTTATTCTTGAGCATCAGTCACAACAGCAAGAGGCTGGATTAACACGAAACTTGATTTGCCGGGTACTTATTATAGTCAGTGGCAAAGAACTGCATAAAAGCTTTAAGCGTTTGGCAGTTGATGATCAGATAAGCATTGAGGGTTATCTTAATCAGATATCTTTTCAAGGTGGAGATCGAAAACTTTGTGTTAATGCAGAATCGATTAGACAAGTTATTGGAGAATAGAATGGCACGTTATTTTCGACGTAAAAAGTTTTGTCGTTTCACTGCAGACGGCGTAACAGAAATTGATTATAAAGATTTAAATACTTTAAAAAGCTACGTTACTGAAAGCGGAAAGATTGTTCCAAGTCGTATTACTGGTACTAAAGCGAAATACCAAAGACAGCTTTCTACAGCAATCAAACGCGCGCGTTATTTGGCTCTTTTGCCATATTCTGACGCACACAGAAACTAAGTAACTACTCAGCGCATTTATTTTTTGTTTCATTGCTGAGCTGTTTTCGTATTTGACGGTTACATATTTTATATGTCCGGTTTTACGTGCGAAAGCCCTTGCTCTGAATCAAGATCTAGGTACGCTGAGCAGTCACAAAATTTTAAAATAAATAGATTATGAAAGCTCTTGCGGAATTCGCAATGCGTGGGCGAGTGCAAGCTGCTGCGATGAGCAGCTTGTTTGCGATTTTGTCGCTCATTTTGCCACCACTTAGTTATATCAGTGGGGCTATAGTTGCCTTGGTGACACTGCGCCGTGGTGTTTCCGAGGGAGTGTTTATCGCATTTGTTGCTATGGCTGCGTTAGCTGGTTTGTCACTGCTCAGTACTGGTAATGCGATTGTTGCTATCGTTTTCGGGGCGGTGGTTTGGTTGCCGATCTTGGTTTTGTCGATTGTTTTGCGGCAAACTATATCGCTTCCTATTACGCTTGCGGTGGCGACGTTGATCTGCGGATTATCGGTTATCGCTTTTCATGGCGTTATTGGGGATACGGTCGAATGGTGGAGAAACATTTTAGGTAAAGTGTTATCTGAAGCCTTTCAACAACCGGGTGTCAGTTCGGCAGATGTTGATATGATGAAAGCAACATCTTCTCAATTTATGACCAGCTTAATGGCATCTGCTCTATTTATGAGTATGGTATTTAGCCTGTTTTTAGGCCGTTGGTGGCAAGCAACGCTTTACAATCCTGGTGGATTTAAACTGGAGTTTCACCAATTTCGCGTAGGTAAATCTATCGCAATACTTGGTGCATTGATTATGTCGTGGGCAATGCTCGCACCAACACCAGGAGGCTTGGCAAGTGACTTGTCAATTGTGATTAGTTTGTATGCGAGTGTCGCCGGCGTTGCGTTGATTCACCATTGGGCAACAGCAACTGAAGCAAACAAGGCTTGGATAATTTTGCTCTATTTAATGCTCGTAATTGTTGCGCCGCAAATTCTTGTTTTATTGGCAATTTTAGGATTCGCCGATGCGTGGTTGGATATACGACGTTTTTACGAAAATAGAGCTGTATAGAGAATTTATATAATTTTGAGGTGATTGGTAATGGAAGTCATTTTACTTGATAAAGTTGCAAATTTGGGCAACATGGGTGAGAAGGTAAAAGTACGCGGTGGTTATGGTCGTAACTTTTTAATTCCTAATGGTAAAGCTGTCCCTGCAACTACAGCTAACTTAGAAGCTTTTAATGAAAGAAAAGCTGAGTTAGAAGCTGCTGCAGTGGAAAAATTATCTGCTGCACAAGCACGTGCAGAAAAGCTAAAAGACTTGACTGTACAAGTCAGCAGCAAAGCAGGTGATGAAGGTAAACTTTTCGGTTCAATTGGTACGCGTGACATTGCTGATGCAGTCACTGAAGCAGGTGTTGAAGTTGCGAAAAGTGAAGTTACTTTGCCTGAAGGTCCTATCCGTAACATTGGTGATTACGAAATAAACATACATTTACATTCGGATGTAGATGCGACTGTAACTGTATCTGTTGTTGCGGTAGACTAATAGAACAAGTTTGAAACTCTTTAGTTTCTAATGTTGTCTATTTTGATGAGGCGGTGAGTATGTAAAATACTTCCCGCCTTATTTGTCTGTTTTAACATACTTTATGTCACAGGAGTGTTATGCCTGATCTTGCTTATCCGTTAGATCGTGAAGCGGAAGCTGAGCAGCTCAAAGTTCCCCCTCATTCCATTAAAGCGGAACAGTCTATTTTGGGTGGCCTCATGTTGGATAACAACGCATGGGACCAAGTTGCCGATAATATTATCGAAGATGATTTTTATCGCCATGACCACAGACTAATTTTCCGTGCAATTGCACACCTTGCAGAACACAGTAAACCGTTTGATGTTGTTACCCTTTCCGAATGGTTAGAATCTCGTGAAGATTTAGACAAAGTCGGTGGTTTAGCGTATCTCAGTACACTCGCCAAAGAGACACCAAGTGCTGCGAATATTCTTGCCTACGCATCGATTGTTCGTGAACGTTCAATCTTACGACAGTTAATTTCTGTCGGCACAGAGATTACTGATAGTGCCTTTAATCCTGAAGGCCGAGAGAGTAGTGAGTTACTTGATTCTGCTGAAAGCAAAGTATTTAAAATCGCGGAACAAGGTGCAAAAGGTAAACAAGGCTTCGTGGGTATTAAGCAACTGTTGAATGTCGCAGTTGATCGTATCGATACACTTTTTTCTCAGGACGACCCTATCACTGGCCTACCCACAGGTTTTAATGATTTTGATGGGCAAACATCAGGTCTACAGAAAGGTGACTTGATTATTGTAGCTGGTCGACCTTCTATGGGTAAAACCACTTTTTCGATGAACATAGCAGAAAATGCTGCGATTGAAACTGGTAAGCCGGTTGCGGTTTTCAGTATGGAGATGCCTGGTGATTCCTTGGTTATGCGTATGCTTTCATCCATTGGGCGTATTGATCAGCACAAAATTAGAACCGGAAAACTCGCTGATGACGATTGGCCAAAACTAACTCATGCAGTGGGCGTGTTGGCTGAAGCTCCGGTTTTTATCGATGATTCACCGGCGTTGAGTCCTAACGACTTACGCGCTAAATCTCGCCGACTTGCGCGGGAAGTTGGAGAGTTAGGATTAATTGTTATCGACTACCTTCAGTTGATGCAAGTACACGGCTCTTCTGAAAACAGAACGGCGCAGATATCTGAAATTTCTCGTTCTTTAAAAGGCTTGGCAAAAGAATTGAATTGCCCTGTGATTGCTTTGTCACAGTTAAACCGGAGTTTGGAGCAGCGCCCAAACAAACGTCCTGTTATGTCTGATTTACGTGAATCTGGTGCGATTGAGCAGGATGCGGATTTAATTGTCTTTATCTATCGTGATGAAGTTTATAACGAAGATAGCCCTGATCGAGGCATTGCGGAAATCATTATTGCGAAACAGAGGAATGGCCCTATTGGTACAGTTCGCCAAACTTTTATTGGACAATACACACGTTTCGAAAATTATATTGCTAGTACTTATGATGAGGACTATTAGTTAATGAGTCGTGCAGCAGTCGCAACTATCGACTTAGGTGCATTGAAACACAACTTATCAATCGTTAAAAAAAGCGCCCCTCAATCAAAAATTCTTGCAGTTATTAAAGCAAATGCTTACGGCCACGGTTTGCAAACAGTGGCCAATGCGCTCTCTTCTGCTGATGGTTTTGCCGTTGCCCATTATGAAGAAGCGATAGCTCTCCGAAAAAAAATTAAAGATAAAACTATCGTTTTACTGCAAGGCTTTGCCGATGAAGTTGAGTTGGCGCTATTGTTATCCCATTCAGTCGAGTTAGTTATTCATTCTCGCTATCAAATTGATATCCTTGAAAAGTTCCAAATACCAGAGAACACAACAGTTTGGCTGAAGATTGATACCGGAATGAATCGTTTAGGTGTTAATCGAGATGCGGTTGCCGAATCATGGCGGCGACTGAATAGTATTGAAAAACTATCCGGGAATATCAAAGTTATATCGCACTTTGCAAATGCGGATGATAAACACTGTTCTATAACCGATGAACAGATCCAACTATTTAATCAATTGACTAAAGATTGCAATGCAGAAAAAAGTATTGCTAATTCAGCAGGCTTGTTGCATTGGCAGACGAGTCAACTTGATTGGGTGCGACCAGGGATAATGCTTTATGGTGTCTCCCCGTTTCTCAGTGAAACAGCAGCGAATCATCAGCTAAAATCAGTAATGACCTTAAAAAGTCGAATCATCGCTATAAACAAAATAAAAAAAGGTGAATCCATTGGTTATGGCCATATTTGGCAAGCATCAGATGATAAAAATGTTGCAGTAGTGGGAATAGGTTACGGAGATGGTTATCCTCGCCACATTAAAGAAAACACGCCAGTACTTATAAATGGCAAATACTATCCTATCGTTGGTCGTGTAAGTATGGATATGCTGTGTGTTGATCTTGGGAATGATGCTGAAATGAAAGTAGGTAGTGATGTTGTTCTATGGGGTGATGGTTTACCTGTGGAAAAAATTGCAGCGCAAGCAGGGACTATTGCTTATGAATTATTATGTCATGTTACGTCTCGCGTAAGATTTGAGTCGATAAATGGCTAAAGCAAAAACTTCTTATACATGTACTGCATGTGGTTCTGTCACAGCTAAGTGGGCAGGACAGTGTGCGGATTGTGGTGAATGGAATACCTTAACTGAATTTCTTCCAGCAACGTCGGGTAGTGGTGGCAAGGCAAAATTTCTCGGCTATGCAGGAAATGTTGTAGAAAATGCCAAAGTCCTTTCTATTAACGAAGTTAGTGTTAAAAAAGATGAACGAGTCGCAACTGGCAGTAAAGAGTTAGATCATGTGCTTGGTGGGGGAATGGTCGCTGGCTCTGTTGTTCTTGTTGGGGGCGATCCGGGAATCGGTAAATCAACACTGATTTTACAAACCTTGGTTGCCATCAGTAAAACCGCAAAAGTACTCTATGTGACTGGTGAAGAATCTTTACAGCAAGTCAGTATGCGCGCCAAAAGATTGCAGCTTGATGCTTCCAATATTCGCCTGTTAGCCGAAACGCGTATCGAAGCAATTTTAGAGCATTGTAAAAAAGAAGAACCTCAGGTTCTTGTTATTGATTCCATTCAATCCGTTTACACGGATGCTATTCAATCGGCGCCAGGTTCTGTTTCACAATTGCGTGAAGGCGCTGCGCTACTTGTACAATTTGCCAAGCAAACAAATACTGGCTTGTTTCTCATTGGTCATGTAACAAAAGAAGGTGTAATAGCTGGACCGCGAGTACTAGAGCATATGGTCGATTGTGTTCTTTATTTTGAAGGCGATAAAGATAGTCGCTATCGCATGTTGCGCGCCGTCAAAAACCGTTTTGGTGCAGTAAACGAATTAGGTGTATTTGCGATGACGGAGCTAGGGATTCGCGAAGTGAGTAATCCATCCGCCATTTTTTTATCGCAACATGAACAACCGGTAGCCGGAAGCGTTATAACTGTGACGCGAGAAGGTAATCGCCCGTTGTTAGTTGAATTGCAAGTGCTTGTTGATGAGAGCCATTCACCCAGCCCAAGACGAGTAACATTAGGCTTGGAACAAAATCGATTGGCAATGTTGCTCGCAGTATTACATCGTCATGCAGGAATAGCTATGTTCGATCAGGATGTTTATGCAAATTTGGTTGGCGGTGTGCGAGTGGCTGAGACTGCCGTAGATTTACCGTTAATTTGTGCTGCGCTCTCTAGCTTTAGAAATATGCCTTTGGCAAACGATTTAGTTGTGTTTGGAGAGATTGGTCTGGCGGGTGAAATTCGCCCGGTACCTAGCGGGGAAGAGCGAGTGAAAGCAGCCGCGAAACAAGGTTATAAGCGTTTTATTCTACCAAAAGCGAACAAACCAAAACACGCAATAGCGGATGTTGAAATTCAACCCGTATCCCGCTTAGAAGAGGCGCTAGAGTTGCTTCGTTAATCAAATAGAACACGCGCATCCTTGCGCAGGTTCTTCATGTTTAAGCCGCGTCAGAAATTAATGCGCCTAACTCACGATTTAAGATGTTTTCATCTCCCACATTCAATTCCACAAGGCGTCGCAAATGTGATGCGCTGTCGATATCTATATGATTACAGTGTAAACCAAGTTTGTTATCTTCAGTATGGGCGACGGATGTTTCCATCCGAAAATGTAACGCATTTTCAGCACAATTGATTTCAACAAGAAATTCGCTGTTTCCGCAATCAACCCAATTATGAGGTTGGGTAATCAGTAAGCCATTGAGAGAGATATCCAGTAACTTTGCTGTCCATTTTCCTTTAGGATTAGAGAGCGTTACTGAAGCTTCGAATGGGATGCGAGTAAACTTTCTGCGTTCAGCAGCTTTTGAGGAATTAGACATTAACGGCCTCCTTACGTAATGTGAGTGTTTTTAGATTATTGTTTATCTGAGCCATCCAGAATCTAGTTGTAAAGCTATCGACTAACACTCAAAGATTTTAATGCCAAATTAGCAACGATGTAGTAATGATGTGATCTATTGAATTCAAATACTAAGCCAGGATCTCTGGATTCATCCAATTCTTTAAGTATGATAAGATCCTGCTGAGAACTTGTTTCGACACTCTGTCTTACTCACCAAGAAAGAAATTAGAATTATAAGCAACAATGATTATTTACGATTTATCATGTGACTCTGCGCATCAATTTGAAGCTTGGTTTAGATCTAAGTCTGATTATTTGGAACAAAAAGAGAAAGGTTATCTAAGTTGTCCGTTTTGTCATTCGACATCGATTCAAAAAATCCCATCAGCAAGTTATATTTCGACAGGAAAATCAAATTCTGATCTTGTTCCAGCAAAGCCTAATGCAAAAAAAGACAAAATTCAGAAAATTGCTAATGAGATTTCTTCCTATATTGTTGCTAATAGCGAAGATGTCGGCGGACAATTTGCTGAAGAGGCAAAGAAAATGCATTACGGAGAGGTTAAGGAACGTAACATTCGAGGACATGCGAGTATTGATGAAGTGAAGTCATTAAAAGAAGAGGGGATTGATGTGATGCCGTTACCGGGGCTTGCCATGGATAAAAAGAAACTCAATTGAATGAGGAAATATATTTTAATGATACTTCTTGCTAAAAGTAAAAGAGGTTTTCTTGTTTTCTTTCTTGCCTTATTGCTTTCTCTGTCCACTCAATTAATTGCAGATGATACAAAAGTCGTTTCTCAGCAATCATTTGAGGATTGGAAGCTTGAATTGCGCCAAGAAGCGACAAATTTGGGTGTTTCTGTCAAAACACTCGATGAAGTTATTCCTCAAGTTGAATTTATCAACCGGGTGATCGAATTAGATAGAAATCAGCCAGAATTCAAACTAACCTCCGAACAGTATCTTTCCCGTGTTATTTCTAAACATCGTGTAAAAAAAGGGCGGAAGCTACTTAAAAAACATCATGAATTGCTTTCTCGCATTGAAGAAAAGTATGGAGTACAGCCGCGATTCTTAGTGGCTTTATGGGGAATGGAAACGGGATTTGGTCGAATGACAGGTGGTTTTCGTGCGATAGACGCATTGGCGACATTGGCATATGACGGACGTCGCAGTGCATTTTTTCGAAAACAGTTGTTTAAGGCCTTAAGAATTATTGATCAGGGTCATGTGAGTTATAAAAACATGCTAGGTTCATGGGCGGGTGCCATGGGGCAAACCCAGTTTATGCCTTCTACATTTGAATCGTATGCGGTCGATTTTACTGGGGATGGGAAAATTAATCTTTGGAAAGATAAAGAAGATGCTTTAGCTTCAGGTGCAAACTATCTGTCATCGGTGGGTTGGCAACGTGGCCATACATGGGGGCGTGAAGTAACCGTACCCGAAAATTTTGATTCCAAGTTGTTAGGGTTTGAAACGGGGAACAATATTGCTGATTGGCAGGCAATGGGAGTGCGTCGCTCTGATGGTAGTGATTTACCGTCGCGAGATATTAAAGCCTTCATTATTCGATTGGATAAGGGAGTGGGAACGCCCTATATGGTTTATGAAAATTACTTAGCAATTATGGATTGGAACAAATCAACTAACTTTGCAACCGCTGTTGGCATCTTGTCTGATCGTATTGGAAGAATAAATAGAAATTAAATTTTAATTCTCCGCAGCTTGCTGCGGACACAAGACCATTGGGGTTTCCAAAGGGGAGAAACAAAGTTCTCCCCTTTGGTCGTCAGCGGGGTTTCATACCCCGTTGACGAAATATAATTGATTTCAACTATTTGCTGGATTTAATTTTAGCCAAAAACTCCGCAAGTAGTTTTGCATATTTTTCCTGTAATTCTTTAAAGACAAACGCTGCAATTATTTTAGGCTCTTCATCTCCAGCACTGGAAACATCGCGCTCAAGGCGAATTAGTTGGGAATCAAGTGACATAATCGAGTCTTCAAATGGGACTCTGATTTTTGCTTTGTCATAAATCATTCCTCCACCTTGGCTGTAGAGAGAGGATTTTATTTTGCATCCACCCACTGAAATATCCACAAGTACTGATCGGTATTTAGCCTCTTTGAAATGGATAGTTGCTTCAAAAGCTTCAAATAGATCCACACGCTGTGCTTTTCGTTGAACTTTTCCATCTACAAACTTTTGCATTTTATCGAGAATAATTTTTGGCGTAAAAGGTTTAGCCACAAATGCGTTTACACCGGAAGTGGCGGCTTTTATCAGTGTGTCTCTATTGGCTTCCGAAGAAGTCATTATAAATTTTGCGTTTTCAGTGCTTTTTAGTTCTTTGATTTCTTTTAAGAACTCGAAGGAATCTCTGTCGGATAATTCGTTATCAAAAAACACCCAGTCGATACTATCTATTTGGCGCAAGACAGCACTAGCTTCACGGGCGCACGAAGAGGAGTAGACGTCTCTCATGACGTAACTTTGCTTAATAATTGACGCCAAACTCTTTCTAGCTGAGTTATTTGCATCTACGATAATCGCGGTGAAGCTTTTTGCCATGGTTTGAATATGCGTAATTAGTTAACACTATTTCGTCAGCATATTAGGTATTATTGATACTGAAAAGTGTGATTAATCAAGCTTTTCTTGTGTGAAGGATGTCATAAGTTGTTAATTTGTGAACTATTTGTACAAAAGGGTTATTAACCCGGATAATTCATGAAATAATCGGGTCAACGAGAAGGGGCTACTTTTTTCCCACTTAACCTGACACCAAGTGGGCCGCGAGGAATATAGATTTCCATAATCTGTTCGCCACGAAGAACTTCCAACGCAACAAGGTCTCCTGCATTTCCCCGAGATGTAAGATCAGTGAGTTCCATCCAAGTAAATAATCGGTTTTTATCGTAGCTGTATATAATATCCCCAGATTCAACACCCACTTCAGCGGCAGGAGAGCCTGAAAGCACAGTTTTTACTGAGACCCTGTTGAATTGCCCTGATTGATAGAGATATTCGTCGTATTTTTCATCGCCTAGTTCTTCGCGATAGAGGTTGCTTTTTGACTCAAGTGCTTTTGCTTGTTCAAAATACCTTTCCGTTCCGTACCAACCTTCCCGAGTTGCCTGGTTTCGTAAATAAAGTTGATTTAGTTCTCTCTTCTCCGCTTTTTCTTTAATGCTGACGACTAAGCTCTCTTCCACACCTAATGAGAGAAGCACTTCCTTTGGAGTAGGCGGTGGTTGGATTGATATTGTTTCGGTAGGTATCGCTGTTGCGCTTAATTCAGGCAAAGTTTCTTGTGCATCTAATTGTATTTTGGCTTTGTGTTTCGATGTCTCTTCTAGTTTTTGTTTAATAGTTGTTAGTTGTTGAGTCATTGATTCCCGCGCTTTTATTTCGTCATCCAAGCGGTTTTCTAATAACGATATGCGACTGACAAGTTCGGAAAACTGTCTATCGACGGTTGTAGAGCCTTTAATTAAGGTGTTTCGCTCCGGGGTATCTTCAAATTTAGCAGTCGGTGTTGCTTCGAGATTTAACCCTATAACGAGTCCTGAAATTAGGCAAAGCAAAGCGATAATAAATGTGCGAGACATATGCGTGTTTATTTATAGAATACAGTAACTCTTAGTTTACTCTAACAACTCTGGTGTTCAACCGAAATTGGGCTATCCGGTCTTTTTTATTCTTTTGATTTCCTCTATATTGGTCTCTCCAAAGTTATTAGGGTTCTTGCAGTGAAAAAAACTATCCTCAAAATAAACACCTCTTTTCTATTATTGATTATCGCTGCGGTTTTTCTTGGAGCATGTGATCGTAAGCAAGGTCCTACTAAGGAAGAAGTTGCAGCAATTAAAGGGGTGATGGAGCAACGTGCTGTGGCGATAAAAAATAAAGACTTGGAGCTCTATAAAACGTTATTTTTATCGGACTACAATGACGGTAAAGCCAATTATGAGTTGATAATTGAAGAGATGGCTGCGAATTTTGAACAGTATGAGAGTATTGAGTTCACTTATCAACGAAGCCCTGTTGATCTTCAAATGAACTCTGCGCGTATGGTAGGAATAATATCGTATAAAACTAACACCATGGAAAAGCCGGTGTCCACCCAGGAGATTACTTTATTTCGCCGGGTTAATGACAAATGGTATATCAGTGGTGGAGCTTCAGTCGGCTTATTTTAGCGGGCGCCAAAAACAACAATCGTTTTGCCTTTTGCTGTAATTAAGCCCTGTTGTTCCATATTTTTCATTACACGACCGACCATTTCTCGGCTGCAGCCAACAATTTTGCCTAGCTCTGTTCGGCTAATTTTGATTTGCATTCCGTCAGGGTGAGTCATTGCGTCGGGCTGTTTGCATAAATCGAGTAGGGCACTTGCAACTCGACCTGCAGCATCCATAAAAGCTAAGTGGCCAACTTTACGCGTTGCCTGCATTAGTCGTGTTGAAAGGTGAGTCGCGATGACTTTAAGGATTTTTGCATATTCCTCTTTCAACTCATTGGATATTAATTCATCCAATCGTACGTAGCTGATCTCGGCCAGTGTGCAGGCCGCGCGTGTTCTTACTGTTACTTGGCGAACCGTGCTTTGCTGGATAAAAAGACCAGTTTCCCCGATAAAATCACCATCATTGAGATAAGTTAATATGATGTCATTACCATCTTCATCTTCCATACTGACAGTCGCTGAACCATCGATAATGTAATACATTTTGTCAGCCGGGTCACCGGGACGAACGATGAGTTGCTTAGTGGGAAGGTGATCGATCTTACAGTGTTGTAACAAAGAATGTAGTGCAGGATCCGCTTTTTGATAAATGTCGATTTGTTTAGCCACGGCCATTGCATTTTCCTGATTTGCTTCTTGAATAGTTTTCATATCGACAGCGGATATTAAATCTTCAACAATTTCTCTAACGAGGCTGTCCGAGAATAGGAGCTGTAGCGAGGAGAAGCCATTTTAGGAAGGCGGGGATTTCAAAGCTTGCTAGAGCGTTTTTATAATGACACACTTGCGTTCTTTTTATATAAAGCGCCATTTACACCATGTATGACTTTGAAACACCTCCCTCTCTCGGCTCTATCAATTATACGGGGTCAATTCGACATTGCCCGGAAGATTTTAGGGTAACTGAAGTTATCAGCTTTTCTCCTTCTGGTAGTGGTGATCACATCTATCTCTACGTAAAGAAGCGTGAGTGCAATACAGACTGGGTCGCTCAGCAATTAGCAAAAGTGGCCGGGCTTAAGTTAGTTGACGTTGGGTATGCAGGAAAAAAAGACCGACATGCGGTGACACGACAGTGGTTTAGTTTGCATATGCCGAATCAACCCGAGCCGGATTGGGAAAATGCTCTTCCTGATGAGATAAATATCCTGGAGAAAACACGTCACGAGAAAAAGCTGAAAAGTGGAGCGATAAAGGAAAACCAGTTTTGTATTGTGGTTAGGGAAATCGAGGGTGATATGGCGGATATTGAGCGTCGCCTTCTTTGCTTGAAAGACCAAGGTATGCCAAATTATTTTGGTCAGCAGCGTTTTGGTAACAATAACGGTAATGTTCGAAAATTGATTGAGATGGTAAAGCATCGTCGCCGGGTAAAACGTACTCAACGCGGTATTTATATTTCAGCAGGGCGCTCTTTTCTGTTCAACCAGATTTTGAAACAGCGTATTTTGCAGAAGAATTGGAATCAAGCAATTGACGGCGATGTAATGATGCTTGATGGCTCAAAAGCCATTTTTGTAGCAGAAGCAGATGATGAACAACTTGTTCCACGGGTTAACGAGATGGATATACATCCTGCTTCAATGTTGTGGGGGCGAGGGGAGCGGCTAGCCAAAGCAGATGCGGCGATAATTGAAGCGCAAGTGTTAGAGGCAAATAGTGAATTACTTGATGCCTTGGATCAGTCGGGCAGCCAATTAAGCTATCGTGCATTGAGGGTAAATCTCTCCTTGCTGGAGTGGCAAAGTGAGAATAATTCCCTCACATTAAATTTCTCTCTCCCTACCGGTGCTTACGCGACCAGTTTATTGAACGAGGTGGTCAATACTTCTGGTTTCCAAAACGCAGAGTCGGTGGACTAACAAGCTGAAGATTAATTGCTCTTCTTAGAGTTTCTGTAACTTGCTGTTTTTTATATAGTTAAGTTCTTAAGCGGTTTGCCGATAGTTTTTATAAGTTAATCACTTATAGAAAATAAATTCCGTGGCTGCTATTCCCGAACCAAAAACAAGAAAATTATTATCAGGAGAGCTGGAGGTTGGTGAACCTTCACCATGGTATATCTATGATTCTAAAGGTCGCCTACTGCTGAAAAAAGGTATGACCTTGTTCAGTCAACGGCAGATCCTGAAATTACTCTCACTCGGCGGTTTTGTCATGCTTGACCCCGATCCAGAGGAGGAGAGTAAAACTAGCCAAATTAATGATGCAATGAGTCCGTTTCAGCAGATTGATGAAGTGGTCTCAAGTTTGAGCGAGTTGTTTAATAATATTGTAAATCGACCTGTTAAGCAGAACGAAGCGCTCGGATTAAAATTTTTTGAATTAAGTAAGAACGTTATTGAGCTGTGTGAATATGATCTGGATGCGACAATTGGAGCGATTCATCTGGATAAAAAGCATAATTATACAGTTGTGCACCCACTCTACTGCGCAATCATTGCGTATGTGCTTTCGACTTCAATTAAATTAAGTGAACGGCGCGTAATTTCCACAATCGCTGCTGCTTTGACTTCTAATCTTGGAATGTTTGATCTCCAGAATGAACTCATCAACCAACCCGGCCGCCTCAGTGATAAGCAACGGCTGGAAGTAGAAAAACATACAATGCGCAGTGTGGTGTTGTTAAAACGCATCGGTGTTTCTAGTAAATTATGGACAGAGATTGTTCTTCAGCACCATGAAAAAGTTGATGGTACTGGTTATCCTCGAAAGTTAAAAGGTGATGATTTTATCAAAGAGGCACGTATTGTCGGCCTTGCTGACAGATATCACGCAATGGTGGCTCCGCGAGATTACCGGGTTGGTTTATCTCCCACCGAAGCGTTGAAAAAAATATTTAAAGAACGTGGCGGAGAAGTGGATGATCATTTGAGCCGTATCCTAATTAAAAAAATGGGTGTGTACCCACCGGGATCATTTGTAAAACTAGAAAATGACGAAGTTGCAATAGTCACGCGTTTAACTGAAAATCGTACGAAGCCTGTTGTAAAAAGTATTGTTACTCCAGAAGGCAGGATTTTTGGAACGCCACTTCAACGAGACAGCAACAATCTGCGTCATCGCATAATCGGATTATGTCGCCCAGTCGAGAAATATAATAAAGATTTGGCCGAGTTGTGGGATTATAAACTGGACTAGTAGAGGGCTTGTTGATGCTCCAACTTAAACGGGTGAAGATAGTGGAACACTAATAAGTCCTATACCTACTCCTGTTTTTTATAGTGATCTAAATACAAAACGGTTGCTCCAGCAACGGCACTCGGTAATACAAAAAAGTTCACAATCGGTATCATTAATCCAACCAATACTGCACCACCGAAACCAATAGCTAAAAATCTTTTCTGTTTTAAAATTTCCCTCTGCTTTTTAAATTCAATTTCGTGATTCGCCATTGGGTAGTCACAATATTGAATGGCAAGCATCCAAGCGCCAAAGAGTAACCATAATGGTGAAGCGACTAAATTGACAATAGGGATGAAGAACAGGATCAAAAACGGTAGGCTGCGAGTCAATGAGTAGAATAGTTTTCTAAGTTCTTCTTTTAACGCAGGGCCAATTCCAGTAATCGCCGCGTGCCACGGGGAATTATCTTGGCGTTTCACACCGGTAACATGTTCTTCAACCGATTCCGACAATACACCATTGAATGGCGCACTGATAAAATTGGCGACAATGGTAAAAGTAAAATAGACCAACAATAGCATTGCAGCAGCAATTAATGGCCAAATCAACCACTCCAACCATTGAACCCACTCTGGCAATCCCATCATCAATTGATCGATAGCTTCTCCAAACCAGCCGAGTAAAAAAAGCCCTGCCGTGGCAAATAGTAGCGAATTGATGATTAAAGGAATAACGACGAATTGGCGAATGCCGGGCTTTTGGATAAGTTGAAAGCCTTTGAATAAATAGAGTGCGCCAGAAAAAGGATTGTTCATAGTTTGTCTCTTTTGATTATTGTCGTATCGAGCAAGCAAGGCTCTGTTTTGCAAGTAAGGCGCTACCGTAAGCCGCTTCGCTATTACTGGAAGTGGAAATGTTTACACCGCAATACTGTTCTCGAATTACACGCCAAGGGATATTTTTACTGCCACTACCCATGCTAATAATTCGTTTTGGATAACCTGCACCGAACTCTTCTAATCTACTGTATGCTTGTCTTTCAATACGTGCAATGCCTTCCAATATACCTTGAAAAAACTCAACATCGTTTTTGGGGCGGGGCGCCAATTTTGGTTCTAATTCTGAATCATTAATGGGGAAGCGCTCGCCCTTTTTCAATAGTGGATAATAATCTAATCCAGTGAGTTTTTTTGGGTTTAATAAATTCGTCATAGAATCGAGTTGTTTTTGATCAAAGATTTTTTTCAGTACAGCACCACCACTATTGGATGCACCACCAGCTAGCCACATATCTCCGAGGCGATGACTATAAACACCATATTCTGGTGCATAGACAGGTTTTGTACTAATTAATTTGATTGCTAGCGTAGAGCCAAGAGAAGTTACAGCATCGCCAATGTTTGACGCGCCAGTAGCAATGAATGCTGCGATACTGTCTGTTGTCCCAGCAACTATTTTAACTGTTTGGGGTAATCCAAAGTGTGTTGCTATTGTGTCGCAAATTTGACCAATGACTTTACCGGGTTGATAGATGTTTTGTGGTAAGTATTTTGGGTTGATGACTTTGTTTATCCACTTGGGCCAAACTCGATGGATAACATCGTAACCCATTTTAAGTGCGTTATTTTCATCGGAAAAGTTATAGCGGTTGAGAAAGTTACCAGCAATCCAGTCTGCTTGGTTGAGGCAAACTGAGCTTTCATTGTTACCATATTTGCTAACGAGTGATAAACATTTTGCCAAACCGGAGCTGCTACCGTGTGCACCATTCTCTTTAGGTGCAAACTGTTTAATCAGTAGTGACTGTTCATTATTGGAGTTGTCGTTGTACATATAAGCATCAGATAAAACCCCTCCATCTGAATTTGTTAACAAAACAGTTCCTGAAGTACCGTCTATTGTCAGTGCTTTTATTTGTGACTTATCAACATTGGATAAAGCTTCGGTGAGTACTTGTTGACAGCACTCCCACCAATCTATGGGGCTTTGGATCGTGTGGTTATTTCTAAAAACAGAGGAAGGCAGAGGTGCCGAGGAGTGAGTAACGACTTGCTCATCTTCGTCAATGATAAAAACCCGGCACCCACTGGTGCCGATATCAATTCCCACATAGAGCGATTTCATGAGCGATTCCATGCTCATTCCTGGAGTTTAGGGTAATTGCACAAGAGTCGGTGCTTGCCAATCTGCTTTTTTATGCTCTGCAACCACTGTGGTATATATTCCACCACGAACATTAAATTCGCCAGTCACACGCATAAAACGGGGTTCACACGCAGCAACAAAATCGGCCAGCATGTCATTGGTAACCTTCTCGTGAAATGCACCTTCTTCACGAAAAGACCAGATATACATCTTCAGAGATTTCAGTTCGATGCATTTTTGATCAGGCACGTAAGCAATTTTAATTGTTGCAAAATCAGGCTGGCCAGTTTTTGGGCAGAGACAAGTGAATTCGGGAATATCGATTTTAATCGTATAGTCCGAACTGGGATTTGGGCTATCAAATGTTTCAAGAATTTTACTCGGTTTGCTGGGCATATGCTGTTCTCTATGGTAGCTTTGTGATCTTTATTGAGCACCCCTTGCAAGGAAGCAAATATGGGATGCAGATGTTATAGGGCGCGTATTCTATCAGTGCTTAAGCTTTAGGCCAAACCGTCGCGAGCCAATTTTGTGGTTTTCCCTAAGTCCTTTGTTTTTAATCAATTAGTTTTTGTCTATAGGGTTTGCACCTGGTAGACAGCTGTGGGGGAGAGCTTTGTCTTTCACCTTCAAATCCCTATATAGGTTTGTGTCCGTAGCGTGCTGCGGGGAATTTAGATTTTAGATATTAAAAGTTCATCAGAAAGAATATGCGTCTGAGTAAAATTAAGCTCGCTGGTTTTAAATCATTTGTTGATCCTACAACCATTCACCTTGTCAGTAATTTGGTTGGCATTGTCGGCCCTAACGGTAGTGGCAAATCAAACACCATTGATGCTGTGCGCTGGGTGATGGGAGAGAGTTCTGCTAAACACCTGCGTGGTGGTGCCATGTCTGATGTTATTTTTAGTGGTTCAAGCGCACGTAAGCCAGTGGGGCAAGCATCAGTCGAACTGTTTTTTGATAATACGGTTGGTAAAAAGCTGGGTGGTGAATACGCTGGATATGACGAAATTGCAGTAAAGCGCCTGGTTACTCGAGATGGGCAATCTAACTATTTCTTGAACGGTGCAAAATGTCGTCGTCGTGACATTACCGATATCTTTTTAGGTACGGGTTTAGGGCCTCGTAGTTACGCGATAATTGAACAAGGAATGATCGGTCGTTTGATCGAAGCGAAGCCTGAAGAGCTGCGGGTAACGTTAGAAGAAGCTGCTGGAATCTCCAAATACAAAGAGCGTCGTCGCGAAACAGAAACGCGTATGCGCCACACCCATGAGAATCTTTTGCGTATAAATGATCTACGTGAAGAGATGGATAAACAACTGGAGAAGTTACAACGCCAAGCAAAAACGGCTGAAAAATATACCAATTACAAACAGGAAGAGCGCAAACTCAAAGGCGAGTTGCTTGCGCTGCAGTGGCGTAATATTGATCAAGAATCAAAAGAGAAAGATTTTGCAGTTTCACAGCAAGAGACAAAATTAGAATCTGAAATCGCATCACAAAGATCTTTTGAAGCTGGTATAGAGAAGCATCGTGAAGATCATATAGAGAAAACCGAGGTTTTCAACGAAGTTCAAGCAAATTTCTATCAAGTCGGCGCGGATATCGCCAGTAAAGAGCAAAATATTCAACACGTAAAATCTCGCCGCGGGCAACTTGGCCAAGATTTAGCGCAGATCGAAAAAGATATTCAAGAAGCAAACATTCACCAATCGACCGATCAATCGCGCATGACGGAACTGCGGGAGAAGATTGAATCTTTTGAACCTCGTTTGGAAGAGTCGGAAGAACGAGCGGAAATGAGTAGCCAAAACCTCGAAGAAGCGGAAGAGCGTTTGAGTGAATGGCAGAGTCAGTGGGATGAATTTACTCAAAACTCTGGCGAGCCTTCGCGCAATGCTGAGGTTGAGAGAACTAAGATTGCTCATTTAGAAGAGCAGTCCCGTCAGCTGGAAAACCGACATACCCGCATTCAAGAAGAGATCGTGACACTTGATGTCAGTGAGCTGAACGATGAGATAGCCGAACTCGAAGAACGGCTTGATCAAATGCAGGAAATTGTTGATGAAGTGAGTGAAAATCGCCAGCAGTGCCAAGCGAATATCACCGAAGTTCGACAGAATAATTATGAAATTGGTGAGCAGATTGCCAGTAAACGTAATGAAATGCAGAAGATGACGGGGCGTATCTCTTCATTGGAAGCGCTCCAAGAAGCTGCGCTTGGTAAAAACGATTCACAAATTGCGCAATGGTTGAATGAAAGACGATTGAGCAACGCACCACGATTAGCACAAGGCCTTCAAGTAGATGATGGTTGGGAAAAAGCGATTGAGACAGTTTTAGGTTTCCACCTAGAAGCAGTTTGTATTGATGACTTTTCTGAAATTACATCGCACCTGGTCGAGTTGAGCGAAGATAATTTAGCGTTCTTAAAGAACAGTTCCGGCGAAATTGAAGGCCAATCAAATGCTGAATTAAAGCCTTTACTCAGTAAGGTAACTTCACGTTGGAATATCGGGCCTTTATTACATGGTGTATATTGTGTTGATGATGAACAGGCGGCTCATTCTTTAAGCGCGTCATTAAAGTCACACGAATCGATCATGACTCAATCTGGCATCTGGTTCGGGCCAAACTGGTTGAAAGTCAACAACGCTAAAGACGATCGTTCTGGTGTATTGCAACGCGAAAAAGATCTGAAATCACTGTATGAAACTTTGGAAATCACCAATGAAGCGATTGATGCTTTGTTGGAAACGCAAGAGCAAGCGAAGCAGCAATTGCAGGAGTTGGAGGCCAAGAGTGAAGAATTTCAACAGCAGTTACGCAACGAAGAGCGACAGCTTAGCGAAATAAAAGCGCAGCACCGTGCAAAACAGACCAGAGCAGACCATAATAATAAAAGACGCGAAAGTATAGAATCTGAATTTGGCGAACTAAAAAGTCAGATTGAGCAGAATCAAGAGAATATTCAAGAAGCCCGAGGTCGTTTGGAAATTGCTGTTGATGAAATGGCAAATGTGGAAGAGCAACGCGAAACCTTGTTATCTCAACGCGATGAAGTGCGTAATACAGTGAACGAGGCGCGTTTTACTGCAAATAATGATCTTAAGGAACAACAAACCTTAGAGTTGGAGTTACAGTCTGCAAAGTCATCACTTTCCGCGACTGAGCAAAATCTGGGTCGAGTTCATGCGCAAATTAAAACTTTACTCGACAGGCGTGATCAGCTGCATGAAGTGCTTAATGAAAATGAAGATCCGCTAACTGACTTAGAAGAAGAGCTGGAAACGCTGCTGGCTCAACGTATCGAAATTGAAAACCGTTTGAACGACGCGCGTCGGGAGATGGAAGCAATCGATGCGGAAATGCGCGAACTCAGTGGCAAGCGTATGCAGAGCGAACAAGGTGTGCAAAACGCACGGGAAAATTTAGAGCGGAGTCGAATGGCTGCGCAAACGTTGAAAGTTCGTCGTCAAACGATTCAAGAGCAGTTAGTCGAATCGGGTTATGAATTGAAGCTGATATTTGAGACTCTGCCTGATGAGTGTCATATTGAAGAGTGGGAGAAAAACCTTGCAGAATTGAGTCAGAAGATTCAACGTCTCGGGGCAATAAATCTGGCCGCAATCGAAGAATACAAAGAGCAATCGGAACGAAAAACGCATCTCGATAGCCAATATGATGATTTGATAGAAGCGCTGGAAACTTTGGAAAGTGCGATTCGTAAAATCGACAAAGAAACCCGCGCGAAATTTAAAGATACCTTTGATCAAGTCAACGAAGGTTTAAAACAGAAGTTCCCCAAACTTTTTGGTGGTGGGCAAGCTTATTTGGAGCTAACCGGGGAAGATTTATTGGATACAGGTGTTTCTATTCTTGCTCGTCCACCGGGTAAGCGAGTGAGTAATATTCATTTGCTTTCTGGTGGTGAGAAGGCACTTACGGCGGTTGCGTTGGTATTTTCAATTTTTGAACTTAACCCGGCCCCGTTTTGTATGCTTGATGAGGTTGATGCACCGTTAGATGAAGCAAATGTAGGGCGTTTTTCCAATCTAGTCAAAGATATGTCGGATCAAGTGCAATTCATTTTCATTAGCCACAATAAAGCGACAATGGAAATTGCGACAAATCTTAACGGCGTAACCATGCATGAGCCTGGTGTGTCGCGAATAGTTACAGTTGATGTTCAGGAAGCAGCTGAATTGGCTGCGATGTAGTGCAGAATCTAAATAGCCTCAATAGCGGGAGATAATAAATTATGGAATCAGTCATCGACTTTTTTTTAGATCCGTTGCGACTTACTCTGATTATTGCTGGCGTAGTTGTCATTTTAGCAATATTTATTTTTGGTCGGCGTTCTACAAAAAGTCGGGATATCCCATACTCTAGCTCTGGTGCGAAAGAGTTTTCATTTGGTGCTCGAATGAATGAAGAGGTATTGACGGATGAAGAAGTCATTGTTCTACCGCCAAAGAAAAAAGCGAATGACTTAAATAGTGGGTTGGGTGATGCGCCTGATATCCGAATTTCTGCGAAAACAGAAAATGAAGATTATGTCACAAAGCATACGGAAGCTTTTGGTCCAGGGACAACGACGAAAACTGAAATTAATGAGACGCCAGAAGAGCTGTTTATCGATGAGCCAGCTATAGAAGCGACAGCAGCAAAGAGTGAAGCTCAGAAAGTTGATGTTAAACCAGTGCAAGAAACGCCAATTAAAAACCAAGAAGCAGCAATGACTCAAGACAAAAAAGTGGAACAAGTGGAACAAAAATCAGCAGCGAATATTGATAAAAAACCAATTGGTAAAGAACGATTTGTCGTGCTTTATGTTATAGCTGCAGAAGGTAAACCATTTAATGGTAAAGCTATTTTGGATTCCGCACAAACGCTAGGTCTTGCTTTTGGCAAACATAATGTATTTCATTATCCGATTGCAACTGCTGAATCTGGTCACTCAAAATTTTGTTTGGTGAATATGACAAGTGAAGGTAGCTTTCCCACGGCTGAATTGGCAAGTCTGGAAACCAATGGTGTGAGCTTGATAATGCGATTACCCATCGCTAATGCAGATGGTTTAACGGTTTTCTCCAATATGTTGGGTGTTGCTCAAGCGCTTGCACGCAAATTGGGTGGTGATATTTTGGATCAAACCCGAATGCCATTAACTGCAGATATTGTTACCAGCTTACGTTCTGATATTGCGCATTTTGAATCTGAAGTTAAGCAACAATCCGTAGCCGTTCCTGAAGTATAGTTTTTATCTCCATGTCTAAAGAAAAAAGTGCGGAGCAACGTATTATCACGTTGCGTGAAGAAATTCGTGAACACAATTACAATTATTATGTTATCGATGCTCCTGAGATTCCCGATGCTGAATATGATCGGTTGATGTTGGAGCTTCAAAGCCTCGAAAAAAAATTCCCCAATCTTATAACTGATGACTCACCGACGCAACGAGTGGGTGCTGAGCCGTTAAAAGCGTTTGCACAAGTAACACACCGTATACCTATGCTCTCACTGGGGAATGCTTTCAGTGAAGAAGACATCCATGAATTTCATAAACGCGTCACCGAGCATCTTGAAATTGAAAACATAGAGTATGCACTAGAACCAAAACTCGATGGCCTAGCTATTAGTCTTCGTTATGAAAATGGAATATTTGTTCAAGCCGCAACGCGTGGCGATGGCACTACGGGTGAAGATGTCACACAAAATATTCGAACCATCAAATCAATTCCGCTTCACCTTCGTGGTAATTCAATTCCTGAACTGTTAGAAGTTCGTGGCGAAGTATTTATGCCTAAAGCGGGTTTTGAAGACTTGAATGCGAGACAAATTGAAGCTGGAGAGAAAGAGTTTGCTAATCCTCGTAATGCCGCTGCGGGTAGTTTGCGCCAGCTAGATCCATCCATCACCGCAAGTCGACCATTAGCTATGTATGTTTATGGTGTCGGTGAAAAGAGCGAATCTTGCCAATGGGCTTCCCATTTTGATATGTTGCAGAGCTTTAAAACATTAGGTTTACCTGTTTGCCCTGAGGTAGAAAGCGTTAGTGATGCAGAAGGTTTGCTGAATTACTATCAAAACATTGGTGAGAAGCGCAATAGCTTGCCATATGAAATTGATGGGGTGGTATATAAAGTTAATGACTTTAAATTGCAAAATCGACTAGGCTTTGTCTCGCGTGCACCGCGTTGGGCTATTGCACATAAGTTTCCTGCGCAAGAAGAGTTAACAACAGTTTTGGATATTGATGTGCAGGTAGGGCGAACTGGGGCTCTTACCCCTGTCGCGCGCTTAGAGCCGGTATTTGTTGGTGGTGTTACCGTTACAAATGCAACACTGCATAATCAAGACGAGCTTGAGAGAAAAGATATTCGCATTGGGGATACGGTTATCATTCGCCGTGCAGGTGATGTTATTCCGCAAGTCGTTAGTGTGGTGACTTCTCGTCGACCAGATAATACGAAAAAATTTAAACTTCCAGAGCATTGTCCTGTATGTGATTCTGCGGTGATACGAATTGAAGGTGAGGCTATTGCGCGCTGCACCGGTGGGCTTTTTTGTGCCGCGCAACGCAAAGAGGCAATCAAACATTTTGCTTCGCGCAAAGCAATGGATATTGATGGTCTTGGTGATAAATTGGTTGATCAGTTTTTTGAAGAGGACTTAATCGAAACAGTTGCTGACTTATATCGGCTTAAAGATAAAAAAGATACCTTGCTGAATTTGGAGCGAATGGGTGAAAAGTCGGTTGAAAATTTGTTACTAGCAATTGATAAAAGCAAACAAACTACATTGCCACGATTTCTCTATTCTTTAGGGATTAGGGAAGTCGGGGAAGCTACTGCCTTAGCGTTGGCCAGTCATTTCGCTGGTCTGGAAAAAATTGAAGAAGCCGATAGTGATTCCTTGCAAAAAGTATCTGATGTTGGCCCTATCGTCGCTACACATATTGCCGCATTTTTTGAGCAAGCGCATAACCGAGAAGTTATCGAATCATTGCTTCAGGCCGGTGTTAATTGGCCTGCTTTTGTGCGAGAGAAAACTGGACAAATACTAGATAAAAAGACTTTCGTATTGACTGGAACGTTAGCATCCATGGGTCGTAGCGAGGCAAAAGCTAAGTTGCAAGCGTTGGGTGCAAAGGTGACAGGCAGTGTCTCGAAAAATACAAACTTTGTTATTGCGGGTGATGATCCAGGTTCTAAAGTTGATAAAGCGAACAAGCTAGAAATTCGAGTATTAGATGAGGAAGAGTTTACGCAATTGCTTGAAGCGCCTGAAGAGTTTGTTTGAGTGGTATGAGTTAGGCAAAGCCCAAACGTTGAGCCAGCCTGTTATTTCAGTTTTTATACCCTAGCTTATGCAACGTTAGGGTATAGTTAGTGTTTTAAACTCGATCCTTCCAGTTATTGATTCCCTCAAAAAACTTGCACATCCATGTGCATCGTTTCGGAAGCTGCTACTTTACTTCAATCGTTGCTGCGTCACGCAATTTTTTCAGATAATTGGATATCACTTGATTTTGCGCCACTTTTAGAATTTGTGCCTCTACTGATTCAAACGTTGGTGGCTCGACTTGTCTTGCATCATCCAATTTGATTACGTGCCATCCAAAGCGTGTTTTAACCGGACGTTGAGTATATTGTCCAGGATCTAGTTTTTCCAGCGCATCAGAAAATGGTTTAACCATTTGGTTAGGTGCAAACCAGCCAAGATCTCCACCATCAACCGCAGATGGGCCAATCGATTTTTCTGTGGCAAGTGTTGCAAAGTCAGCCCCTTTACCTAGTTCGATAATAATTGCTTTTGCAGTATCTTCTGCTTCACTCAATATATGGCGTGCTTTATATTCGGTAGAAGCGGGGTCGACAATTTGTGCCCGATAAATAGAACGTTTCATGGTATTTGACGGCGGGTTATCTTCAAGTAATTTATTAATACGAACGCGGGTGACAATGTTGCGAATCTGTTCTTCAATTTCTAGCAAGACATATTCGTGTTTATCCAATCCCTCTTTTACGGCATCTTGATAAATTAATTCGCGATTAACCAACTCTTCGATTAATTCTTTTCGCTTTTTGTCAGGAAAGCCATCCCCTGTGGGAACGCCGACTCGCTTTTCTCCATAGATTTCGAAGTTCTCATTGGTGATTTGGCTGCCGTTGACAGTAGCAATGACGTTTGAGGTTTCTTCTGCGGCGACACTGCTAAAGGAAAAACTCATTAAAGAAATAAATAAGGCGTGTTTAATACCTTGTTTAAGCAAAAATTTACTCATTAGTCTTTTAACCTGTTATTCACGTTATGAAGGAAATACTTTTTTAAAAGGTTTAACAGTGACTTTTGCGTAAGCACCTTTTAAAAGATAAGGGTCAGCATCTGCCCACTGTTGTGCACTCTCCAAGTTTGGAAACTCTGCAACAACCAAACTGCCACTAAAGCCTGCCGGGCCTGGGTCTTCACTATCTATTTGCGGATGTGGTCCAGCTAATATTAGTCTACCTTCGTTTTGCAATAGTTGTAGTCGCTCAAGATGCGCAGGGCGTACTGCTAATCTTTTCTGCAGACTGTTTTCAACGTCTTCACTAATGATTGCATACAACATATTAAGCTTCCTCAGACTCGGTATCGTTATCTTTCATATATCGTGTGAGATAAATACCTTGAGCAATAATAAAAACAAATGTTAATCCCATCATGCCGAACAATTTAAAATTAACCCATGTGTCTTCTGAGAAGTTGTAAGCGACATAGAGATTGCTGATTGCGAGAAAAACAAAGAATAGCACCCAGCTTAGATTCAGCTTTATCCACTCTTTTTTGGGTAGTGTTATGCTGGCTCCCATCATACGTTCGATGAATGACTTTTCACCAATATATTGGCTACCAAGAAAAGCCAATGCAAAAAGTAAATTAACAATCGTTGGTTTCCACTGAATAAATGTTGGATCTCGAAAAGCAAGAGTGAGTCCGCCAAACACGACAATCAATCCTAGTGTTACCCACTGCATATTTTCGACTTTTTTATACTTCATGTAGGAAAAAATCACATGACCGAGAGCTGCGACAATAGCGACAGCCGTTGCTACGTATATGTCGTACATTTTGTACGCGATGAAAAATAGGAGTATGGGGAAAAAATCAACAAGAAACTTCATGGTTATATCTGCACGTTTAATAATATCTGGCTGTATATAATAGCGTAATTTATTGACTTTCCCAATGGGGCATCAGTTTAGGGAGAGTATTTCTTTAGCTTATGTGAGTTTTGGAAAACGTAATGATGTGTTTGAGAGAGCGTTTAAACTAAATGTAAAAAAAGTGTGCTAGTTACTTGTAATAACGAATTTACGTGGTAATATACTCGCCATCAATCAGGTGCGGGGTGGAGCAGTCTGGTAGCTCGTCGGGCTCATAACCCGAAGGTCATCGGTTCAAATCCGGTCCCCGCTACCAATTTTAACTTGATTGAATCCTTTCTGAAAATTCCCATTAGTCTTTCTAAAAAGTGTTAGCAATAAACGAATCTCGTTGATCCGTTGGTTAAGTTTACCCTCGCGTTGCATTTTAATTACGCGTCTACCTGCTTTTTTAGGATAAATTTTTAAATCCGATATCTTATACAACGTTAGGGATTATTTAGGGGACATAGTTTTCGTATTCAGTATTTCTTGTTGCTTTGGTTTTTAAACAAATCGTCATCGTCACTGCTGTTCTCAAACTAGCAATTAGCTTTAGAATTGGAATTTATTTTTAATTGCTTTAAGTTTTTATTTCGAGGCAGGTGAGTTGCGGAATTGTATGTTTGAAAGGGAAAGACCTCTGAATGATCTTTCCCTTGAGGCTGAATGCGCTTAGGTGCTACCCGCTTGTTGTGTGACATCAACATATACGGTAATGCGATCACCAGGTTGTAAATATTTTTTGTTATAGAGTTTACGATTCCACTTTTTTAAGTCACTAACGTCCACACTAAATTTCCGCGCGATTCGCGCAAGAGAATCACCACGACGTACTTTGTAATTTACTTTTTGCGTAGTTAGCGCTGAAGAGTGAGGCGAAAATGATGCGCGATGAATAGCGCCGCCTTTTTTCCAGATTGTTAGCTTCTGGCCTGGGCGAAGTGTGTCGCGTGGTGCCATGCCATTCCATTTGGCTAAGGTGCGGTAGCTGACATCAAATTTACGTGAGATAGACCAAAAGGTATCACCAGAACTTACGTGGTAAATAAATTTCTCTTTACCTTTTCGCTTAGTGTTTTGCAGTGCTATTAAGCGTTGCTCTGCACTTAGCGTGTATGATTTATCTTTTAGCGTTGAAACAGGAATAATGAGATTTTGATTTTCACGAATTAAATTACCGCGAATGTTGTTAACATTTTTAATCAATTTAACTGTCGTGTTGTATTTGTCAGCAATGGAAAGTAAGGATTGTCCTTTCTTAATTTTATGACGAACCCACGCAAGGCGTTTGCTTTTGGGGAGTTCTGCAAGGTTGTTGGCAAAGACGTCTGCTTTATCAACAGGTACCATTAATTTGTGTGGCCCTTTTGGATCAGTTGCCCAGCGGTTATAACCGGGGTTTAGAATATAAAGGTCTTCTAAAGAGATTTCAGCAAGGTCAGCCGCAAGTGCTAAGTCAATTTGTGAATCAATGTCAACTTCTGCCATATAGGGTTGGTTGGGAATAGGTCGTAATGTGAGGCCGTATTTTTCAGGGTTTGCAATGATCTCAGAGATTGCTAATAATTTGGGAACGTATCCTTCTGTCTCTCTAGGTAGATCTAAAGACCAGAAGTCGATATTTTTCCCTTTACGTTTATTGCGCTTAACGGCTTTAGTTACCGTACCCCAGCCAGAGTTGTAAGCGGCTAATGCAAGCAGCCAATCGTCATTAAAAGATCGATGCATTGCTTTTAGAAATTTTAATGCCGCCCGTGTGGATGCAACGACATCTCTACGGCCGTCATACCACCAGTTTTGTTTTAAACCATAGAGCTTTCCTGTTGAGGGGATGAACTGCCAAATTCCGGCGGCACGACCGTGTGAATAGGCAAACGGTTGAAATGCACTCTCGACGACTGGGAGTAGTGCAATTTCCAATGGGACTTCTGCTTTTTCTGCTTCTTCGACTATAAAATGTAGGTATCTTTCCGCGCGTTTTGCGACGCGATCAATATAAGCTGGGTGACGTTTATACCAATTAATATTAGAAACGATTCGTTTGTGAGATTGATGGGGAAGTGACAAGCCGTTTCGAAGGCGTTGCCATAAATCTTCTGGGTTGTTTTCTGGGTAGAAAACAACCGTACCAGGTTGCATTAAGTCATGAGGTGCCGCTGCTTCGTCGAAAAGCTCAAAAGGGAGTTCTCGTTGCCCAGGTAACTTGCCGACAATGCGCGACGTTCCAGGGACTAAAATTTCATCCTCTTCTGACTCGTTGGTCCACATGAGTGGATCAATTTCCGGGTTTATAAAAGTGAAAAGAGCCGGTTCTTCTTGCTCTTTTACCTGCGCTTTGTGTTCCGTTGTTGATTCTTCTGATTTTTCGAGTGTTGGTGTTTTTGCAGAAATAGCCTGGAGCTTATCTTCTTCCAATAATGGGCTGATTGGTTGAATAGTATTTATTGCGCAACCTGTAAAAAGTAGAGTTATGACGAGTGTTGAAATAGAAGGTATGGCTTTTTGAATATTCATTATTTCGAATAATTTCCTATGTCGGGGTTTTCGTTATTTTTTTCGTCATTTTGTATCAGGAGATCGTTAGTTAGATCTGGCGATTTTAAATATTGTGTATAACAATGTTGTGTATAACATAGGTACACAACGGCTGCCAAAGCTTTAACAGTGTGATATTGTCCATATTATTGTGGATCCAATCATATTCCATTTACAATAACACAAATTGGTTTGCTTCGCTGCAATGCATATGCCACCGTAGTATATTAGCGGTTCTTCATGATAATAACTTTATTCCGACACAAAGATTGTCGAAATTAATTTGAATTCGTTAATCAAAAGATTGTGTTTTTTGTATTGTGTTTTTGTTTTGAGCGTTTTGTTTCGGTGTTTTGTTTCAAATGATGAATAACGAGTTGAGTGATAAGTGAGCAATAACCAGCAGGGATTGAACGCGAAGGAGCTTGAAAAGTATCGCAACTCTCAAGTATGTCGCCACCAGTTACGTGAGTGGTACAAAACCCCACTAGGAAAGGCGCTTGCTGAGAAAGAAAACGCTGAACTTGAGGCGATTTTGCCATCACTTTTTGGTTATCATCTTCTGCAAATGTCTGAGCACTCAAACTCATCTTATCTCGACATGAGCATGATTCGGCATAAAATAATTGCGGATATGGATGATCGTGCACTCTCTCAACCGTTAAATATGCGTTCTGATGCCAGTAACTTGGCCATTGCTTCAGATAGTATCGATGTTGCCATTTTACCCCACACCTTGGATGTTGATATCGCGCCACACCAAGTATTGCGAGAGGCTGATCGTGTGCTTGTTCCTGAAGGCCGTGTCATTATTTTAGGATTTAACCCGTGGAGTAGTTGGGGGGCGAGGCATATGATCAATATTTGGCGCGGACGTTGTCCTTGGAAGTTGCGCTTCCTGAGTCCTTATCGAATAAAAGACTGGTTGACACTGTTGGGGTTTGAAATTGAAGAGGTAAAAACTTTTTTCTACCATCCCCCCATGTCGAGTCCTTTTTTGGTGAAAAAGCAGGCTATATTTGAGACGGTGGGAAGTAAACTATGGCCGGCGTTTGGAAGTGCTTATGTATTGGTGGCGAAAAAACAGGTTTCGACCCTGACTCAAATTCGACCACGTTGGCTTTTAAAGCGCCGACCGAATGTTGTACCTGGTTTTATCGAGACGAGACATGAATGAAAAGTGTCTATCAATTGAATTGCTTATTTTAATCAAATAAAAATATTGATTTATGGTAGAAACTAGACGAATTGGCCAATATAGCTTTTGATAAAATATTAGTGGAATAGAAGATGAGACAAATTGTACTAGATACTGAAACAACAGGTATTGAAACCAGCCAAGGGCATCGGATTATCGAGATTGGTGCGGTAGAAGTAATCGATCGTAAGTTGACCGGTAATCACTACCATCAATATATCCAACCTAATCGGGAAATTGATGCAGAGGCTTTGCAAGTCCACGGTATTACGCAAGAGTTTTTAGCCGATAAACCGCGATTTGAACAAGTCGCGCAAGAGTTTATGGACTATATCAAAGGCGCCGAATTAATTATTCACAATGCCCCTTTTGATGTGGGGTTCATCAATTATGAATTAAGTCTGGTGAGTGCTGAGTGGGGTAAAGTCACAGATTTTTGTACTATCCTCGATACTCTAGTATTAGCTCGACGTATGCATCCTGGCCAGAAAAACAATCTTGATGCATTGTGTAAACGTTATGATGTCAATAATACTCATCGAGAATTGCATGGCGCATTGTTAGATTCGGAGATTCTCGCCGACGTTTATTTAATGATGACAGGTGGCCAAGTTGCACTTTCTCTTGGTAGTGACGAGGGTGATGGAGGTGGCGGTGTTCAAGGTACTACTATTCGTCGTTTGAGTGCTGATCGCCCACGTTTAAAAGTTATTTCCGCTAATGAAACCGAGATATCTGCCCACGAAGAACGATTAGACGCGATTGAAAAAGCGTCGGATGGTTCGTGTGTTTGGCGTCAATAGTAATTCCAAAACTTCCCCTCTTCATAGTTGAGAACCCTCTGATTAAGTTATCTATTGTATGATTGCTGTACTAAAAAAATCGCAAAATACTTATTTATTACTTTGAATCTGCGCTTTTCCATTGTTACTGCCTCACCTAAGAGCGTCTACTTTTGGTGCTCTCTTAATCAGTGGTTGCTTAATTCATTTTGTCTCAAAAATACTTCTTCCCCCAATTTTTAGAATTAAAGTTAAAGTTTGTTTAACCGTATATTTACCTTACAACAAAATGAAAAAACAGATTTATCATGAGGTTTGAGGGATGAAGACCTAACACGATTTTTGCAGTGAGAAATCAGTCGTTGAAATCAAACGGAATTGGGTAAAGTATAATGCAGAATACAATCGCTACGGCAATTTCTGGAAGAGGCAAGGGGTTTTCTCAAGCTGTTGTTCATTTTTCCATAAACCCAGCGCCAGAGAATTGCGGCATAAAAATAGTAAGAACTGATGGTTTCCCCATTGAAGTCTATAATTCCAGCACAGTCCTCACATCTCCTGCCTGGCTTGAATCTAATGGTTTTGACCTCAATACGGCTAAGCCATTAATTGCTATTTTCCGTGTTTTAGGGATCGACAATGTGATTGTGGAAGTGGATGGGACGGAATTACCATCGATGGGGAAGAGTGCTGAATCCTATCTTTTTTTAGTGAGATCAGCGGGTAAACGTCAGCAATTTGTAGAAAAAGGCACCATTCATCTTTCGCAACCGATTGTAGTTTCTGATAAAGGCAAATGGATTCGCTTGATTCCAAGTACTAAATTTCGACTTGCTTGTCTTAATTCCAGTTTTCAAAAGTCCTTTCCGTTTTATAATTTTGGAACGCTCGTTGAGTTTTCTGAAGCGTTATTTGTTACGGAGATGTGCCGTGCACACTCATCTCTTGAAATTAAGAAAGCGTGGAATGCGTTGAGTGTTGATGATCTTCCAGAAAATACACAAAAAATTCGAAAGCAAAAACTTATTCGTGAGATGAATTATAGGGAATTATTTGCCAGCCTATGCGGACTTACCGTTTTAAAATTGGATTTTAGTTTTGATTACGTGAGTTTTAATGCTGATCAGGCCATAAGAGATAAGCTGATTCTCACACTTTTGGAAAATGCTTCAACCTACCTCTCTGAACGAACTGAAATTAATGAAAATCAAGCGAACGCAAACGACATCACACATTCGAAATCATTAGCGATAGGTTATTGATAGAGTTCTAAATTGTCGTTTAAGTCCTTATCTATATTCATCATTTTGTGCGCCATGCACGGATTTACGTGTGAAATTCATCGCAATTAATTAAATGTGTATCCAATATACACCGATACTAAAATGTGGTTTCTTTATTGATTGGTTAGCACAGATAAATTAGGAGATTAAGTTGGTTAAGGAAAAAGTTCAGCAATTTCTCGATGAACTATTCATTAAATATACGCTGCACTCAAATGTAAAAACACAATCTACATTTCAGTTTTCTGCGTATGCTAAATCGATCGACGCATGTGCGATTAAAGTAGTACTGTTTTCTGATCAGCGGGGTCCAGCACTCATTGCTTTTGCTGCTCATGACGGGTTGGATTTTGAAACATTAAATAATGGGATAAGCCGGAGTCTTGCGCTCGACTCTGGGCAAAAATATAAGAAACAGTTACAAGGTTTTTCAATAAGAAATCTGCCACCTTTTGGTCGTTTGTTTAATATTCCAATGATTGCTGATGAGGGGCTTTTAGGTCACCAGCGTTATCTCATTGATGTCGGCTTGGGTGATAGTTTTATCGAAATCGATAAAAAAGGTTTTTACTCTCTTTTTCAAGGCGCGAAGAAAAAAGCATTTACTCGTTCGGTACCTGAAAAAAGTGAAAGTAAAGACGAGCAAGAGCAAACTCAAAAAGAAGTGATTAATATGGGCGAAAGAAAATCTGAAATGAGTTCATTGTTAACGATGCCTGTTATCGAAGCTCAGTTTAAAGAAGGTGTGCGCTTGCCAGCCATGCCTGAAGTCGCTAAAAAATTGGTGACCATGAAAACGTCCAATAAGTTTGAGTTGGTAGAGCTGGTTCAACTTATTGAATCTGATCCTGTTATTAGTGCTAAAATTGTTGCTTATTCAACGAGTCCTTTTTTTGCTTACCAAGGAAAACTGGAGACTGTTCAAGAGGCGATTTATCATGTGCTTGGTGTTGAACTCACTTTGAATATTGCATTAGCCATTGCGTTGGGGCAGCAATTCAAAGGCCCAATGAAAGGTCCAGTGGGTGCGATGTCTGTTTGGCGACATGCAGTTTATAGTGCTGTATTGGCACAATCGATTGCCACAAAACTTCCTAATACTGATTTAAAACCCGGTACAGCCTATCTCTATGGGTTGATACATAATATTGGATTTTTGGCACTTGGCCATGTTTTTCCGAAAAAGTTTTCAACCTTTAATAAATCTATATTGTTAAAACAAGAGTTGCCACTAGAAACATTAGAGAAGCATGTGCTTGGTGTCTCTCATACTAGTGTTGGGGCATTGCTCATTGATGAGTGGGGATTACCCGATGAGTTTAAACGTGTAATTGGAAATCATCATGATGATACTTACGAAGGCCTTGATGAAGAGATTGTTCACACCTTGGTATTAACAAACGTTCTTTTGAAATCTATTCAGATTGGTGATGCGAAGGATACAATGTTACCACTGCATCTTTTAGATAAATATAATCTGAAAGAGAAAGAATTAATGGATCTGTTGGAAATGGTATTGCAGTGGCATGATAATTTGGATAATCTCGCTTCGCGATTGGTCGCCTAATTACTTCTTCTTCCCTTCCTTTTTTAATCTTGCGTTGGCACTTAAATGGTTTGGGTTATATTTAAGTGTTTTTCGCCAATATGATATGGCGAGATTCCTATTTTTTTTGTAGACTTTCACGCCTTCTATATAATAGTAATGAGCAATTTCTGATTTAAGTAATTTTAATTCGCGGGTAAGCTTTGCTTTATTGCTATCGGTGTACCGAATTGCAAATTCAAAGTGTTTTATTGCCGCAGAAAATTTCTTTGATCTATTGTAGGCTCTGCTTAGCTCCAAATGTGCGTTACTTAAATAACTTCGAGCTATGTCATCTTTTGGGTAGTTTTTGATATGTCGATTTAATGTAATAACAGCTTTATTCCATTCTCTTTGATCGTAGTAATTTAATCCTTTTTCAAGATTGAATAGTTCGTTTGCTGAGTTTTTCTCTTCTTCATCCAATACCGCATCAATGTTGTCATTACTGAGTGCTGCGTCGGGGATGAAATCATTTTGGTGTTTTTTGTCCTGATTCAACTGCTCTAAGTATTTGATCGCAACATTATTTTCAGGGTCCAAAATAAGCACTTTTTCAAACTCGTTCACTGCATCACCAAATTCCCCCCTATCCATCGCAACTGTTGCTCTATCGATGTAAATTTTAACGCGGCGTTTTATGAGTTTTTTGAGGATGAAAATTCTGTCTTTAAACTCTTTGTTATCTGGATAGAGTTCATTGAGCGTTTGCCAGTGATAGAGGGATTCATAGAAACGATTAGCTTTGTATGAGCTGTGCGCCAACTCTTTTTGCAGCTGCAGTTCAGCAAGTCGTTCTGATTCTTCTGCGTTCTGTTTTGGCTTTTGTGTTGCGCAGGATAGCAGTAGTGTTGCAGTCATAAGAAACAATACACAGGATTTTCTCATGGACATACTTGCTCGTCGAATTTCTCTACAGTTTATTTGTGTGAATTCACTTTATTATTTACGGCCTCTACTTCGATTCATCTTAGTAGTTAAAATTGACTTTGCCGCAATCTGTGTGATCTAGAAATCAAAGTAGATGTTTCTAAATCTTTTAGGTCACTATTTATAAGTGTTTCAACAGGAAATTTCAAACGTGTTTTAAATACACCTTTTGGGGCAAATTAAAAAGAGGATTAATTGAGGTTGCTGTTTATCTGGTTTCGTCGATTCAGCGATATATTTACGGGTAAGCTTATTTCATGGTTGTAATAGTGATCTTTCGTGTACACTACGCGTTCTTTGGTTTCGACACCCTTTAAAATAAATAGAGTCTACGATAATGAAAAAACAGCAAGATCTGCTAAATGAACTAACAACACTACGTGATTTCATTCGCTATGGTATTTCTCTGTTTAATTCTGAAGGGCTTTTTTTTGGTCATGGAACAGACAACGCTCTTGATGAAGCGACTGCGTTGGCATTGTACGCATTGCATTTGCCGCACGACCTACCTGGACACTTTATGGATTCTGCTCTGACAAGTGAAGAGAAAACGGATTTGCTTGATCTTTTCGAACGTCGGGTGAAAGATCGAATTCCAGCAGCCTACCTAACACACGAAGCGTGGTTTGCAGGTCATAAATTTTATGTTGATGAGAGAGTTCTTGTGCCGCGTTCTCCCATCGCTGAGCTGGTCAATTCTCAATTTGAACCATGGATAAATCCTGATGCTGTGCAAGATGTGCTTGATTTATGTACCGGCAGCGCGTGCATTGCAATTGCTTGTGCGTATGCATTGCCTGATGCTGATATTGATGCAGTGGATATTTCCACAGATGCATTGACGGTTGCCGAAATCAATGTTGATCAACATGACATGAAAGATCAGGTTAGGCTAATAAAATCAGATTTGTTTTCAAATTTAGAAGGTAACTGTTACGATTTGATCGTGACTAATCCGCCTTATGTCGATTCAAGTGAAATGTCCGCATTGCCTGATGAGTTTCGTCATGAACCGGAATTAGGTCTTGCTTCTGGTAATGATGGCCTCAGTGCAGTTAAGATCATTCTTCAACAAGCGGCCAACTATTTATCAGATGATGGTGTTTTAATTGCCGAAGTTGGAGCCAGTGAAGATGCGCTGGTGGAGGCCTATCCTGATGTACCTTTCTTCTGGTTTGATTTTGAGCAAGGCGGGAGTGGCGTTTTTCTACTGACTCGTGAACATCTTATTCAATATTTCCAAGAATAGCCTGCCACTTATTAATCATATTTGCTAAAATCCCCAGCACTTTAAACTGTATATCGGTATTACAATGTCAGGCAACTCTTTTGGAAAACTTTTCACGGTAACAACTTTTGGTGAAAGCCATGGTCTCGCGTTGGGGGGAATCGTCGATGGTTGTCCTCCTGGGTTAGCGTTGAATGAAGAGGATTTGCAAAAGGATTTAGATCGCCGAAAACCTGGTACCAGCAGGCACACCACGCAACGTCGAGAGGCGGATCAGGTGAAAATTCTTTCCGGTGTTTTTGAAGGTGTTACTACGGGTACACCAATTGGCCTACTAATCGAAAATACTGACCAGCGTTCCAAAGATTATTCAAAAATTAAAGATACTTTTCGCCCCGGTCATGCAGATTACACCTACCAACAAAAATATGGTGTTCGTGATTATCGTGGTGGTGGGCGATCATCGGCCCGTGAAACAGCTATTCGGGTTGCGGCTGGCAGTATAGCTAAAAAGTACTTGCTTGATAACTTCGGTATTGAAATTCGCGGTTATCTTTCCCAGCTTGGGCCTATCAAGGCTATAAAACACTTGTGGGAAGATGTAGAGACAAATCCATTTTTCTTCCCAAATAATGAGCAAGTAGCCGAGCTTGAAACCTATATGGATGCACTTCGCAAAGAGGGTAATTCAATTGGTGCTCGGGTAAATGTTGTTGCCTCACATGTTCCACCAGGCTTGGGTGAACCGATTTTTGATCGATTGGATGCTGATATTGCACATGCTATGATGAGTATTAACGCGGTTAAAGGTGTTGAGATCGGTGCAGGGTTCGAGTGTATTGAGCAGAAAGGAACCGAGCATCGGGATGAGGTAACACCGGAAGGGTTTCTTTCCAATAATGCCGGTGGTGTTTTAGGTGGTATTTCCAGCGGACAGGACATAACAGTTTCTATTGCTTTAAAGGCAACTTCCAGTTTGCGTTTGCCGGGGCAGAGTGTTGATATTTCCGGCAACTCTATTGATGTTGTTACCGAAGGTCGCCATGACCCATGTGTTGGTATTCGAGCTACACCGATTGCAGAAGCTATGTTAGCCATTGTTTTGATGGATCACTTACTGCGTAACCGAGGTCAAAATCAAGATTCGAATTCTAAAACACCTATTATTCCTGCATCTACGTCGGCATTGAAACAGCACTAAGTCAGAATAGATGTGACTCTTTACTGGCGGTTATCGGGGTTTTATTTTTTCTATTTTGCGAGTATAGGGAGCTTAATTCCCTATCTCGGTATCTATCTCAACTCTCACGATTACAGTCCTCAGCAAATATCGATGGTCTTTGCCGCCATAATGGGGACAAAAATTGTTGCTCCCAACGTTTGGGGGTGGATAGCTGATCACACGGGTAAGCGAATGAAGATTGTTCGCGTTGCCTCCGTATTATCTCTATTCTGCTTTGTTGGAATTTTCGTCTCCCAAGAATATCATTGGCTGTTGCTAGTGATGATCGTATTCAGCTTTTTCTGGAACGCAAATTTACCGCAGTTTGAAGCGGTAACGCTTTCTCACCTAGGAAAAGAGACGCACAAATACAGTTCAATCAGGCTATGGGGTTCTCTCGGTTTTGTCTTACTGGTGATGCTGCTTGGGGCGTTTTTCGAATATTATTCCGTAGAGTTGTTGCCGGTAGTACTTATGTTTTTGTTGGCGGGGATCTTGTTTTTCAGCTTTTTGGTACCTGAGTATTCATATCATCATGAGCAAGATGGAGAAAACGAATTTAAGAAAAAGCTTTTTAGCCCTGAGGTTTTGATGTTTTTTCTAATTTGTTTTCTGCTGCAGGCGAGCCACGGACCCTATTACGCATTTTACTCCGTCTATCTTGAGCAGAATGGTTACTCGCGTACACTAATTGGTCAATTGTGGGCGCTGGGTGTAATTGCGGAAATATTGATCTTTCTTGTTATGCACCGATTGATGCCTCTGTTCGGTCCTTTTCGATTATTAATAATATGCTTGCTACTGACATCTCTGCGGTGGTTCTTAATTGCAGTTTATGTGGATTCATTTGCGGTTATTCTGTTTGCACAATCTCTTCACGCGGCAAGCTTCGGAATTTTTCATGCGGTAGCAATTCACCAAATTCATCGTTATTTTCCCGGTAAGATGCAAGGCCGCGGTCAAGCGCTTTATTCAAGTATTAGTTTTGGTGCGGGGGGCGCGATTGGTGCTATCTATAGCGGGTGGGTGTGGGAAGGTTATGGTGCCGCTTGGGTTTATAGCGTTGCTGGAGTTATTGGTGTTGCTGCATTGATATGCGCGTTTATCTACAAAGGGATGAACAAAGATAGCCAAGCTGGTAATTACTAGATGATTTTTGAGAGATGAGCTGAGTTAACGTTAGTCGTTCGTTTAACGTTGCGTTGAAATATAAGTTTGTAAATTAACGTAAATTATTCTTTGCCTTCTGAAATTTTGCCGCTATAATCACGCTCCAAATTAAGTCGATGCGAAAGTGGCGGAATTGGTAGACGCGCTGGATTTAGGTTCCAGTGGGGCAACCCGTGAGAGTTCGAGTCTCTCCTTTCGTACCATATCTTCCACAGTGCTATACTGTATCCCAAGTTTTATACGCTTCTTGCACGTACCGTGAAATAACACAAAACGCATAATAATCGTGCAATGGCTTACTTTAATTTTCAAACTATTTCATGAGGTAAAATAATGCAGGTAACTGTTGAAGCCACTCAAGGCCTCGAAAAAAAAATGACCGTTGAAGTCCCATCTAGCCAGATCAGTGACGAAGTTGGCAAGCGTTTAAAATCGATGCAGCCTAACATCAAAATGCAAGGTTTTAGACCTGGCAAAGTCCCAATGTCAATTGTAGAAAAACGCTACCGTCAAGGTGTAACCCAAGAAGTGAGCGGTGAAGTGATTAGCTCTACTTTTTATGAGGCTGTTGCTCAGGAAAAGTTGAATCCTGCTGGGATGCCAAAAATCGAGGGTCAAGAAAACACCGATAGTGGTTTTAAATACACAGCTACGTTTGAAGTATATCCTGAAATTGAATTAAAAGGATTTGACGATATTTCTGTTGAGCGTGAATCGGCAGAGATTGGCGAAGCAGATATTGATAACATGGTTGAAAAGCTTCGCAAACAGCGCATTGAATGGACTGAAGTTGAGCGCGCTGCACAAGATGGCGACAAATTAACATGCGAATATAAAGGCACTGTTGACGGCGAGAGTTTTGCAGGTGGAGAGGGTAGCGATTTACCCGTAACTATCGGTTCTAATGGAATGATTCCTGGGTTTGAAGAAGGGATGATTGGCGCTGAATTAAATAAAACAGTGGAGTTGGACTTAACGTTTCCAGAAAATTATGGCAATGCTGAAGTCTCCGGTAAAGATGTTCACTTCAGTGTGACAGTGAAAAAAATCGAAGAACCAAAATTGCCTGAAATTAACCAAGATTTTATCAATATCTTTGGTATTGAGGGTGCTACTGTTGAAGACTTTCGTAACGAGCTAAAGAGTAATATGCAGCGTGAATTAGATCGAGCGATTAAGTCAAAAGTGAAGCGCAAAGTAATGGATGCGCTACTTGAGGCAAATAATATCGATGTGCCCGCTGCGTTAGTTGATGCAGAAAGCAAACGAATTGCCCAACAAATGAATGAGCAGATGAAAATGAGCCAAGGCGGTGCAAAAGCTGCTAATTCTTTTGATGGCGCTATTTTCAAAGAAGAGGGCAAACGTCGCGTTGCTTTAGGCTTGATTTTGGGCGAGATCGTCAAAGTTAATGAAATAAAAGTATCTGCCGAGAAGGTTAAGTCGGAAATTGAGTTGATTGCCTCCTCATACGATGATCCGAAAGAGGTTATATCCTGGTATTTTCAGGATAAAAGTAGAGTTGGTGAAGTGGAGTCAATGGTACTTGAAGACCAAGTTGTAGACTGGGTCTTGGAACATGCTCAAGTCACTGATAATATGGTGTCTTTCGATGAGATAATGAAAGACTCTCGTTAATACATGTATTATTAAAGGATATTTGGATGACCAATATATACAGCAAGGGTGCTCAACACGCGGAAATGAATCTCGTCCCTATGGTCGTAGAGCAAACAGGCCGCGGCGAGCGTGCATATGACATTTATTCCCGGTTGTTAAAAGAGCGAGTTATATTCCTCGTTGGCCAGGTAGAAGATCATATGGCGAATTTAGTTGTCGCCCAATTGCTGTTTTTGGAATCTGAAAATCCTGATAAAGATATTTATCTTTATATTAACTCGCCAGGTGGCTCCGTGAGTGCCGGTCTGGCGATTTATGACACTATGCAATTTATTAAACCTGATGTTAGTACCTTATGTACAGGTCAGGCGGCGAGTATGGGGGCTTTCTTATTAACAGGCGGTGCCCCAGGTAAGCGCTATTGTTTACCTAATTCGCGAATGATGATTCATCAGCCTTTAGCCGGATTCCAGGGGCAAGCGGTTGATCTAGAGATTCATACCAATGAAATCTTGAAAACTCGCCACAAACTAAATTCCATTATGGCGAAGCACACTGGCCAAGATATGGAGACAATCCAAAAAGATACTGATCGCGACAACTTTATGGGTGGCGAAGATGCGGTAAAATATGGATTAATTGACGCTGTGCTTGATGCAAGAGAAGACGCAGCAAGCTAAACTTAAGTATGATAGGCACATACTATCTGTCAAAGTGTTAACTTTTCGGCAATTCTAGGGTTTAATATCAGTTGTATTGCCCGAAGAAGTGTTAGAGTGCAAAAATTGAACGTAACAGCGTTAATGACGAGGTGAATAAATGAGTGATGACAGCAAGAATGGCAATGGAGACAAGCTCTTATATTGTTCGTTCTGTGGTAAAAGTCAGCATGAAGTCAGAAAGCTAATTGCCGGGCCTTCTGTATTCGTTTGTGATGAATGCGTAGAGTTATGCAATGACATAATTAAAGAAGAAGTCCAGGAAAAATCACCTTCGGTTCACGGTAGCAAACTGCCAACGCCAAAAGAGATTAACGAAGTTCTTGATGAGTATGTGATAGGGCAGGCAAGAGCCAAGAAGATACTTTCTGTTGCTGTATACAATCATTATAAGCGGCTTGATGCAGGCCTGAAAAAAGACGAAGTCGAGTTATCAAAAAGTAATATTCTTTTATTGGGGCCAACGGGGTCCGGTAAAACTTTACTTGCTGAAACTTTGGCTCGTTTGCTCAATGTGCCGTTTACCATCGCAGATGCAACGACTTTGACTGAAGCAGGTTATGTTGGTGAAGATGTTGAAAACATCATTCAAAAACTTCTGCAAAAGTGTGATTATGACGTAGAAAAAGCACAGACAGGTATTGTTTATATCGATGAAATCGATAAAATTTCACGTAAATCAGATAACCCGTCAATTACACGAGATGTTTCAGGCGAGGGTGTTCAGCAGGCGCTGTTGAAACTCATTGAGGGTACTGTTGCTTCTGTCCCACCACAAGGTGGAAGAAAGCATCCCCAGCAGGAGTTTTTGCAGGTTAATACCGCAAATATACTATTTATTTGTGGCGGTGCTTTTGCTGGATTGGATAATGTTATCCGTGAACGTACAGAAAAAGGCGGTATTGGTTTCGGTGCGGAAGTTAAATCCAAACTTAACAAGAAAAGCGATGTGATGCTTCATAAAGTAGAGCCTGATGATCTTGTTAAATACGGTTTAATCCCTGAATTCATCGGCCGTTTGCCTGTAATCGCAACGTTGTCAGAGCTTGATGAAGATGCAATGGTTCGTGTTTTAACTGAGCCTAAAAATGCTGTGACCAAACAATATGCTAAGTTGTTTGAGTTGGAGAGTGCTGAGCTTGAGTTTAGAGACGAAGCGCTTCACGCGATTGCTCAAAAAGCGATGAGTCGTAAAACTGGTGCTCGTGGTTTGCGCTCAATTTTAGAAGATGCACTGCTTGATATTATGTATGAAATTCCATCGATGCCTGATGTCAGTAAGGTTGTTATTGATGATGATGTTATTAATGGTAAAAGCGAGCCTTTGCTGATTTATGATGGCAAAGATCGCGACAAAGCAGCGTCGGATTCTGAATAACATATTAGAATTCTGAACAATAAAAAAGCACGCTTTATGCGTGCTTTTTTATTGGTAAATATATATCCGAGATTCTCCTTTCACCTCTTGAATTTTGTTTCTTTTGCCCCATTATTTATATAATCTTAGAAAAAGCAGTCGATCCGCGATTTGCCTCACAGTCATTTGGTTTGGCTGACTAAAAAATAATTGATTCACCAAAAAGGTGAACGCAAGATGCTCACTACTACTCTAATCAAACCAAATAGCTGCGTTCTTTGTTTGCAATCAACAGCTTTTTTAAAATCAATCTTGTAAATAGTTTGTGTAAGTTTTCATTCCTCATAGGTAGGTGCCAAAGTAGCTGGTATAGCTACTGGCCGACAACTTGCAGCAATCTAGAAGTACGATAGCGTTGGTTGAATTTTTGGGATTTTACAGAAATCAGCCTATATCCACACACAGACTTATTAGTTGAGAAAATCATATGGATCAAGACAATAAAACATCTGAGTTAGTTGACGACCAGACTTTAGTAATTCCTGTTCTACCGTTACGTGATGTCGTTGTATATCCACATATGGTAATCCCCCTGTTTGTTGGACGGGAAAAATCAATAAAAGCGTTGGAAGCAGCAATGGAAGAAGATAAACAAATTCTTCTTGTTGCTCAGAAGAGTGCGGGTCAAGATGATCCATTGATTGAGGACATTTATCGTATTGGTACGGTTTCTAGTATTCTGCAATTGCTGAAGTTACCTGATGGAACGGTAAAAGTTTTAGTGGAAGGTTTAGGTAGGGCGAAAATTGAACGCTTTCTTGCTTCTGATGATTTCTTTTCAGCACAAGTAGAGACCATCGAAACAGAAGAGTTGGAAGAGAAAGAAACTGAAGTTGTCATGCGTTCTGTTCTCGCTCAGTTTGATCAGTATGTGAAATTGAACAAAAAGATTCCTCCTGAGATCCTTACTTCGCTATCTGGAATCGATGAACCAGGTAGACTCGCAGATACAATTGCGGCACATATGTCGTTGAAGATTGATGAAAAACAAACAGTATTAGAAATTGAAGATATTCGTGAGCGGTTTGAAAAACTCATGAGTATTATGGAATCAGAAATCGACCTGCTTGAGGTCGAAAAACGTATTCGTGGCCGGGTGAAGCGACAAATGGAAAAAAGCCAGCGCGAGTACTATTTGAATGAGCAAATGAAAGCGATTCAAAAAGAGTTAGGCGATATGGATGAGGCACCTAATGAGGTTGAAGACTTAACCAAGAAAATTGAAACCGCCGGCATGTCTAAAGAGGCCAAAGATAAAGCTTCATCGGAACTGAATAAATTAAAAATGATGTCGCCCATGTCAGCAGAGGCAACTGTTGTTCGAAACTATATCGACTGGATGGTTTCAGTGCCGTGGAAAAAACGTACAAAAATCAAACATGATTTGGGTGCAGCGGAAGAAGTGTTGGAAGCTGATCACTACGGATTGGAAAAAGTCAAAGAGCGTATTCTTGAATATCTCGCTGTTCAGCAGCGTGTTAAGAAATTGAAAGGCTCAGTGCTTTGTTTAGTCGGACCACCGGGTGTGGGGAAAACATCGTTAGGTCGTTCAATCGCACGAGCTACCAATCGGAAATTTGTTCGTATGTCGTTAGGTGGTGTAAGAGACGAAGCAGAGGTTCGAGGCCATCGCCGTACCTATATAGGGTCAATGCCTGGAAAACTAGTACAAAACATGTCCAAAGTTGGTGTGCGTAATCCGCTGTTTCTTTTAGATGAAGTGGATAAAATGTCTACCGATTTTCGTGGTGATCCTTCCGCCGCACTGCTGGAAGTATTGGACCCTGAGCAAAACAACACATTTAATGATCACTATTTGGAAGTGGATTACGATCTATCTGAGGTGATGTTTATTGCTACGGCAAATAGTTTGAGTATTCCAGCTCCACTTCTGGATCGTATGGAAGTCATCCGCATTCCTGGCTATACGGAAGATGAAAAGATAAATATTGCGATAAGATATTTATTGCCAAAGCAGATTAAAAATAACGGCCTTAAAGATAGCGAAATTAAAGTTGATGAAGCTGCTATTCGCGATACAGTTCGACATTACACGAGAGAGGCCGGCGTACGGAATCTTGAGCGTGAACTCTCAAAAATTTGCCGTAAAGTTGTGAAAGAGATTTTATTAAAAGAAGGTGATAGTGTTGTTGTTACACCTGACAATTTGGAAAAGTATTTGGGCGTAAGACGTTTCCGATTTGGTCTTGCAGAAGATTATGATCAAGTTGGCCAAGTGACCGGATTAGCATGGACGGAAGTCGGCGGTGATTTGTTAACGATTGAAGCCGCACTCGTTCCAGGCAAAGGTAAAATGACAGTAACTGGGCAACTCGGCGACGTAATGAAAGAATCCGTGCAAGCTGCAACCACAGTAGTGCGTAGCCGTTGCAAGTTACTGAATATATCACCTGACTTCTATGAAAAAAGTGATATTCACATTCATGTGCCGGAAGGTGCCATACCTAAAGATGGTCCTAGTGCCGGTGGAGCAATGTGCACAGCGCTAGTGTCTGTGCTAACGGGTATTCCAGTGAAAGCCAATGTGGCTATGACTGGAGAGATAACGTTGCGTGGTGAAGTATTGCCTATAGGTGGGCTTAAAGAAAAGCTTCTGGCGGCACATAGAGGTGGTATTACTACGGTACTAATTCCCGAAGAGAATAAAAGAGATTTAGCTGATATCCCGAAAAATATTTTGGAAAACATTGAAGTGAAGCCGGTTAAATGGATTGACGAAGTTTTGCAAGTTGCACTTCAGCATATGCCAGAACCTGCTGAATCAGCGGATGAAGTGGAAGAAGAGAAATCTAGCGACAAATCTGTTAGCGCGAGTTTGCGCCACTAAATTCAATCAATACTTCAACCAGCGAAAATTTTCAGGAATTCTCGCTGGTTTTTTTTGAGCGAAAGATAAGCAGTTCGATAAAAAAATGCAAAAAAATTACGCATTGCTTGCAAACATAAATAACTGCTGGTATAAATGCAGCCCTCAAGTTTAGAGCTACTTTTGCCAGCTTAAACTGATTGTTTTTAAAAATTATTCGTCGTAAATTAAGGGAGAAAACGCGTGAACAAAGCTGAATTAATAGATGCAATTGCTGATTCTGCAGATATTTCCAAGGCCGCTGCTTCACGAGCTCTCGATGCGATGATTACATCGATTACAGATACGTTGAAAGAAGGTGATCAAGTTTCATTGGTCGGCTTTGGAACATTCTCTGTAAAAGAGCGTGCAGCACGCACAGGTAGAAATCCACAAACAGGTGCACCAATTGAAATTGCTGCAGCAAAAGTTCCTGGATTTAAGCCTGGAAAAGTACTGAAAGATGCCGTAAACTAGCGGCCACGAAATGGGTGCTTAGCTCAGCTGGGAGAGCGTCGCCCTTACAAGGCGGATGTCGGGGGTTCGATCCCCTCAGCACCCACCAACTTTGAAAGTTGTTTAGTGTAGTAAGTAGTAAAGTTTTTGGAGCGGTAGTTCAGTTGGTTAGAATACCGGCCTGTCACGCCGGGGGTCGCGGGTTCGAGTCCCGTCCGCTCCGCCACTTTTCGTTAAAGGGCTTCCAAAGGTAGCCCTTTTTTTCGTTATAACCGTAGGGAAACAAGCTGGTTAAAATGAAAATCGACTTTCTGTTTTAAAGTGGTTTAGGTTTAACTTGGCTAACTTCTGCAGATGCAGACTTCAGATCACAGCCCCACTTTAAAACACAGATAAATCGATTTTTACTCGCCGCGTTTCTCGCAATTAGAATCAGGACTGGATATGCTGCAGATTATTCGCGATCGTGCCCAAGGCTTTTTTGCATGGCTAATCATTGGTGCTATTGTTATTGCATTTGCACTGACAGGATTAAACTCTTACTTTAACGATACCGATTCAGGTTTCCAGGCTGCCCTCGTCAATGACGAAAAAGTCACAGTCAATGAATATCAGATCGCCTATCAAAACGAACGTGCGCGCATGCAGCAAATGTTTGGTGAAAATTTTGATGCGGATTTATTTGATGATCAAATCAAAAAATCAGCGATGGATCGCGTTATTGATAACGAAGTACTAATGCAATACGTTCGTGAAGCTGGATTATTTATTTCCGATGAGCAGTTGGCGCGACAAGTTCACAATATGGATGTTTTCAAAGAGGATGGGCAATTCTCTGAAGAATTATTTGAGCAACAGATCGTTCGTTCAGGTGCATCTCTTGCTGGATTTGAGCATCGCATGCGTCGCGGCATGACTGCAGATCAATTCGTTAATGGCATCATTAGCACAAGCTTCGCAACTCAAGATGAGATAGATACAACCCTGCGTTTAAGAGAGCAAGAGCGTGAGGTGGCATATGTGATTGTCTCTAGTGGCAAGTATAAAGAGAGTCTCGAAGTTAGTGATGACGAAATTCAAAAACACTACGATACTAATCAAAATGCATATAAAACCGATGAGCAGATTAAAGTCGATTATCTTGAGCTATCGGTAGATAGTTTGCTTTCAAAAATAGATGTAGAAGATTCCGAATTACAAGATTATTACGAAGATCAAAAAGATCGCTTCGTTACACCTGAAGAGCGTCATGCAAGACATATACTTGTTGAGTTTGGTGAAGATGAAGATGCTGCGAAATCAAAAGCGCAAAATCTTTACGATAAAATTAAAGCCGGTGACTCGTTTGAAGAGGTAGCAAAAGCATCATCAGATGATATCGGCTCTGCTGTTGATGGTGGTGATTTAGGATTCTTTTCACAAGGTGTTATGGATGAAAACTTTGATGAAAAAGTCTTCTCAATGAACACTGGCGATCTTAGCGAACCTGTTCGTTCTGCATTCGGTTATCACGTTATCAAATTGGAAGAGGTTAGGGCGTCGTCTGGCAAGTCATTTGATGAGGTTCGTGGTGAAATTCTTACCGAAGTGAAAAAGCAGAAAGCCGAAAAGGCTTACTTTGATAATGTTGAAACTTTAGCAAACTTAACCTATGAAGCACCAGAAACATTGACGGAAGCCAGTGAAACACTAGAGCTTGATATTAAAACGAGTGCTTATTTTGGTCGTAATGGTGGTGCGGGAGTTTTTGGCAATAAAAAAATTATCGATGCTGCTTTTAGCGATGATGTTTTGAAAGAGAATTTAAATAGTGCAGCTATTGAAATCTCATCGACGCACACTGTCGTTATTCGATTGAATGAACACAAAGATGCGCAGGTACGACCGTTAAATCAGGTGAAAGGTCAAATTAAAGCGAAACTGTTAAATGATAAAGCATCGAATAAAGCAAAAGTGTTAGCTGAAGCTGTTGAAGAAAAAATCGTTGCTGGAACTGCTGGTGCGGATGCTGTGAAAGATCAGGAGCAGGAGTTAGTCTGGAATGAGAAAGCTTGGATCACACGCACAAACACCGAGTTGCCGAGAGAGGTTGTTCAAGCGGTGTTTGGTATGCCGCGTACGGAAGAGGGCAAGCTTACGACTAAAGCTGTGAAAATGAATAGTGGGGATTATTCCTTAATTGCATTTACTGCGGTTAAAGATGGTGATATCACTACGATGGCAGAAGATGATGTGAACTCTATGCGAGATGGGATATCAAGTGCGACAGGTATTGATAGCTTTACAACGTTATTAGAGTCAATTAAACAAGATGCTGTTATTGAACGTTTTCCAGGGAATGTGAATTAAAACTCGTCTATTGTAGGTGCCGTAGGAAGAGTATCTTATTGGCAATAACAATAAGTGACTAGTAGACCCTAACGTTGCATAAAATTTCGATTAAAAACCGCGTTGCTGCTTCTATAGCAGCATATTAGCGTTTTCACGCTGATTTTCTAGATTTCACTTAGAGTGACCAAGCTCAAACCAGAAAGCCAGCGTGAAAACGCTACTATACTAGCTCTATAAGCTTTTAATTCCGATATCTTATGCAACGTTAGGGTAGAATAAAAAAGACCGTAGAATAACTCTACGGCCTTTTTGTTTTTTACGTGTTTTTTTCTATAGCAGAGCCGGCATACCAATAATATTGTAACCCGCATCAACATAAATGTTTTGCCCAGTAATGCCTGAAGCAAGATCAGAACAGAGGAATGCTGCAGTGTTACCAACTTCCTCAATTGAGACATTTTTGCGAAGAGGTGCATTCTCTTCCACTTGATTTAACATCTTACGAAAATCACCAATACCAGCAGCAGCCAATGTGCGAATTGGGCCTGCTGAAATACCGTTTACACGAATTCCTTCAGGGCCTAGTGAATTAGCCATGTATCTAACATTTGCTTCAAGGCTGGCTTTTGCTAGCCCCATTACATTGTAGTTAGGCATTGCGCGTTCAGCACCTAAATAACTTAGGGTTAGTAATGAGCCATTTGTGCCTTCCATCATTTTACGTCCGGCTTTTGCTAAAGCAGTAAAGCTGTATGAGCTTATTTCGTGAGCAGTGTTAAAACCTTCACGGGTTGTCATCTCAACATAATCACCAGCAAGTTCTTCTTTGTTTGCAAAACCAACGGAATGAATGATGATGTCGATTTTGTCCCAGGATTTCGAAAGATATTCAAAAACGGCGGTGATTTCATCATCACTAGTAACATCACATGGCATCACTAAGTTTGAGCCGAGTTCACTAGCCATTTTTTCGACACGAGGTTTTAGTTTCTCTGTTTGATAAGAGAGTGCGAGTTCAGCGCCTTCTCTGTGCATTGCTTGAGCAATACCCCAAGCGATTGAGCGGTTGCTCGCCAGGCCAACGATTAGTGCCTTTTTGCCCGCAAGAAATCCCATATTTACACCTCTTTCTCATTTGTTGTTTGTGGTTCACACAAGTGTGAGCACAAAATGAATTAGTCGTTTATATGGTGAGGGATTATACCGCGTTTAAAAAAAAATTTTTTAAAAAAGCGAGAGTCGGCGTCAGTTTTGCTCCACATTTTTGATGAGAACTGAACAAATTAAAATTTGTTGGTCAAAATAAATAAACCGATGGTAAGTTGATATAAATTAAGCTATTTTTATGCTCTGCTAAAAAGAATTAAACTGGTTGCATCTTATTCAATGAATGGCATTCGATTTCTAATAATCATCTTGACCTCCAGTATGCTCGTAGCATGTGGAGATATTTGGAACAATCCCTATCCCGAAGAGGATAGTGAGAAGAATGTTCTCTACTCTTCGTTTAGCGAAAGGCCAAAACATCTCGATCCCGTACGCTCATACAGTTCTAATGAATATGCGTTTATTGGTCAAATTTATGAGCCACCGCTGCAATATCACTATTTGAAGCGGCCTTATGAGCTTATACCATTAACCGCGAAAGAAGTCCCTAAGCCTGTTTTTCTGGATAAGAATCACGAGAAGCTCTCAAAAAATGCCAAACGCGAAGATCTCGCTTATAGTGTTTATACGATCAAAATTAAACCGGGTGTCCTGTTTCAGCCTCATCCCGCGTTCGCCAAAGATAACGACGGTAATTTCCTTTATCATGATTTAACAGCGTCGGAGATTGAAGAAATTTATGAACTGTCTGATTTTAACGAGACAGGGTTTCGTGAATTAACGGTACTTGATTATGTTTATCAAATAAAACGAATCGCGCAGCCCTCATTGCATTCGCCAATATTTGGCACTATGGCTGATTATATTGTTGGGCTAAAAGAACTCTATAAAGCGCTTAAGGACAAAGAAGAAGCGATTAAAAAAGCAGGAATTGAAAACAAGTTTATAGATTTAAATGAATATCATCTCGATGGCGTAAAAGTTATCGATAAATATACCTATCAAATAAAAATTAAGGGGTTGTATCCTCAACTGGTTTATTGGTTAGCGATGCCGTTTTTTGCACCAATGCCAGAAGAGGCCATTAAGTTCTATTCCCAGTCCGGTTTAAAAGAAAAAAATATTACTTTGAATTGGTATCCCGTTGGTACTGGTGCATATATGCTTTCAGAGAATAATCCCAATCGCCAAATGGTGCTCGAAAAAAATCCTAATTATCGAGAAGTTCTTTATCCTAGATGGGGGGCTGAAGGAGACGAAGATTTGGGGTTGATGCGTGATGCCGGCGTACCTATGCCTTTTATTGATAAAGCCATTTATAAAGTAGAAAGGGAAAGCATTCCTTATTGGAACAAATTTTTACAGGGCTATTACGATACTTCGGGAATCAGTTCAGATAGTTTCGATCAAGCCATTCAGTTTGATGCTGGCGGTGGAGCGAAGTTGACGGATGTTATGATTGAGAAAGAAATCCGTTTATCCACAGTTGTATCGGCAAGTATTTTCTATATGGGATTTAATATGTTGGATCCTACGGTTGGTGGCTTAGATGAAAAATCGAAAAAGCTTCGGCAGGCGATTTCTATCGCGATGGATTATGAGGAATTTATTTCGATATTCACAAATGGCCGAGGTGTTTCCGCTCAAGGACCTATCCCACCAGGAATTTTTGGGTATCTTGATGGAAAAGATGGAATTAATCCTTATGTTTATGACTGGGTTAATGGTAAGCCGCAACGCAAAAGTATTGAGTATGCAAAAAAACTGCTTGCTGATGCCGGTTATCCAAATGGGATAAACAAGAAAACAGGGAAACCACTCATTTTAAATTTAGATATTACCGCGAGTGGTCCTGACGATAAAGCTCGACTAAATTGGTATATAAAGCAATTTGATAAAATCGATATTCAACTTGTAGTTCGGAATACGTTATACAACCGTTTTCGTGAGAAAATGACAAAAGGTACTGCACAAATATTTATTTGGGGATGGAATGCCGACTACCCCGATCCTGAAAATTTTCTTTTCCTTTTATATGGTCCAAATAGTAAAGCGAAAAAAAGTGGAGAAAATGCAGCGAATTATAGTAATCCACAGTTCGATAAATTATTCGATAAAATGAAAAATATGCCGAATGGTAAACGCCGTCAGAAAGTAATTAACAAAATGGTGGATATTGCGCGTGAAGATTCGCCATGGATTTTTGGCTTGAATCCAAAGAGTTTTGGTCTATACCATCACTGGTATCAGAACGCGAAGCCAAATTTGATGTCCCACAACACATTACAGTATAAACGCATTAGTCCTCTCGAAAGAAAGCAAAAACGTAAAGAGTGGAATGAGCCGATTGTTTGGCCGATGGTGATGCTTTTTGTCATATTTATCGTTGGAATAATTCCCGCGTATGCTGCTTATAAACGGAAAGAACATATGGCGACAAAGGATAAATACTAGCCGATGCTTGCATATATATTTCGTAGAATACTTTACGCTATACCGATTTTAATCGGTGTAAATCTCATTACGTTTTTTTTGTTTTTTGTGGTTAACTCACCTGATGATATGGCCAGAATGCACCTGGGAGATAAACGTGTAACGCCGGAAGCGATTGAACAATGGAAGATCGAGCGAGGATACGATAAACCCCTGGTGATAAATGGAAACTCCGATGGTGTTAATAAATTTACGGATACCATTTTCTTTGAAAACTCCGTGAAGTTATTCATGTTTGATTTTGGCGCTGCTGATGATGGGCGAGATATTTCTCATGATATCAGTCAGCGAATGCTGCCGAGTTTAGCAATAGCAATACCGGTGTTCGTCATCGGCCTGTTAGCAAATATTACCTTTGCGCTCATCGTGGCATTTTTTCGCGCAACTTATGTGGATGTTTGGGGCGTATTTATTTGTGTGGTGATTATGTCTATCTCCGGGCTTTTTTATATTATTGGTGGACAATATTTAGTCGGCAAAGTACTGCATCTGGTTCCTATATCAGGCTTTGAGGATGGAATAGATGGGATTAAATTTATCATCTTGCCGGTATTGATTAGCATTTTTGCCGGCATCGGTTCTGGTGTCCGCTGGTATAGAACCGTATTTCTTGAAGAGATTGGTAAAGATTATGTGAGAACCGCGCGGGCTAAAGGCTTGCCTGAGAATTTGGTACTGTTTAAACATGTATTGAAGAATGGGTTAATTCCGATCTTGACTGGTGCTGTTGTTATTTTGCCTTTGTTGTTTATGGGTAGCCTTATCACAGAATCTTTCTTTGGTATTCCTGGGCTAGGCAGCTATGTCATTGATGCAATCAATAGTCAGGATTTTGCTATTGTACGTGCCATGGTATTTCTCGGCTCGGTTCTTTATATTATTGGGCTGATACTCACAGATATCTCATACACAATGGTTGATCCCAGGGTGCGATTACAATGATGAGCTATCGATTTGTTATGGGATTAATATTATCGACATTAGTTATTGCTGTCGGTAGTTATTTCTACGGAATAGCACAATATGATGCTTTACCAGTCGTGTTATGGACTGATTCATTAATCTATGTACTTGTAGTCGCGATTTCCTCATTCATCATTTATGCTTCATCAAAAGAACATTTGAGAGATCCATGGCGACAGGTTTTTCAGCATCGTTATGGGATGATTGCATTAGCAATCTTACTCATTTATGTGGTGATCGGATTGTTGGATTCCGTTCATTTTCGTTTACCTGCCGAAAATCAGTCACAAGATGTAACACAAGAAACGGTTTATTCTGGCGAAGTGTTGAGTTTGCTTGATGTGGTCATAACACCAATTCGAGAGCAGGAAGAAAAAACCTATTCTGCACCGTTTGCCACACACCTATTTTCCAAAGAAACAATCGAACACGCTGATGGCACACGAACCCGCGAGTATCCGAGGCTTAAATATGGTGGTGCACATCTGGAGGACCCTCACGCAGATTGGGTGGATGATGTTACGAGTAATACGCTTACTGGTGCTGGTTACGGTCTTGCTGTTTGGTTTGCAGTATCGTTGCTAATCATAGTATTGATTGCCTTAAGTCGCAAACAGAGTATCGGTAGTACGTTTAGTGATGTCGTTTCAGGAAAAAGCCATACTCCTTGGCGCGCAGTTTTAATCACGCTATTGATACTTGCCGTACTTGTTTGTATCGCAATTGTGCTCGCACCCAAATATCATATACTCGGTACTGATAAAGTCGGGCAAGATGTGCTTTACCAAAGCCTGAAAAGTATTCGAACAGGATTGGTGATCGGGACCTTAACAACACTTATTATGTTACCGTTTGCCGTCATGCTCGGTATTATGGCTGGCTATCTAAAAGGCTGGGTAGATGATGTCGTTCAGTACCTCTACACAACTCTCAGTTCAATTCCTGGTATTTTACTCATTGCTGCATCCGTGTTGATGATGCAAGTTTACATGGCAAATAATCCGGATTTGTTTGAAACGGATTCGGAGAGGACGGACATAAAACTATTTTTTCTCTGTGTAATTCTTGGTATCACTAGCTGGACAGGGTTATGCCGAATGTTGCGTGGCGAAACATTGAAGTTGCGCGAAGTAGATTATGTGCAGGCTTCACAGGCATTCGGTGTGAGTCAGATAAAAATTATGTGGCAGCATATTCAGCCAAACGTAATGCATATCATATTAATTGCCATTGTTCTGGACTTTAGTGGTTTGGTTTTAGCGGAGGCGGTATTGTCATACATCGGTGTGGGGGTTGATCCTACCATGCATAGCTGGGGTAATCTCATAAACGGTGCTAGGTTAGAGATGGCGAGAGAACCTATGGTTTGGTGGTCGCTGGTGGCCGCGTTAATTTTCATGTTTATATTAGTGTTAGCCGCAAATCTCTTTTCAGATGCGGTACGTGATGCATTTGATCCTCGTATTAGAAAGCAGTAAATCGGACCCAATATTGGAACAAAATAGATGAGTGATGTACTTCTCAACGTTAAAAACTTAAAAACCTGGTTCGATACCCGTGCAGGGAAAACGACAGTTGTCGATGATGTCAGTTTTTCCATTCGTAAAGGTGAAACATTTGCACTGCTAGGTGAGTCGGGTTGCGGAAAGTCCATGACAGCACTCTCTATAATGCAGCTTTTGCCTAGCCAGGCATCACACAATATAAGTGGCGAGGTTAATTTTGATGGTCAAGATTTATTAGCATTGCCGGAAGCAGCACTTCGCAATGTTCGAGGTAATCGTGTTGCCATGATATTTCAAGAGCCAATGACATCACTAAACCCGGTGTTAACGGTTAATTCTCAAATTGCCGAAGTGCTTGTACGGCACAAAGGCATGAAGGCAGCAGAAACACGAGGACGAGTGATTGAACTGCTAGAATCAGTTGGTATACCTGATCCTCAACAACGCATCGATGAATATCCGCATCAGCTTTCTGGCGGCATGAAACAACGTATTATGATTGCCATCGCGCTGGCCGGTGAGCCTGATCTATTAATAGCCGATGAACCAACAACAGCATTGGATGTAACAATCCAAGCTCAGGTACTTGATCTTCTAAAAGATCTGCAGAAGAAAACCGGCATGGCGGTGTTAATGATTACCCACGATTTGGCGGTTGTGTCAGAGATGGTGGATCGTGTTGCAGTAATGTATGCCGGTGAGATTGTGGAAATGGCCGATAGCCAGAGCTTTTTTAAAGCACCAAAACATCCTTACAGTCAAAAACTGTTTGAAGCGCTGCCTACAATGGAAAAACGCGATGAAGCGTTAGCTATCATTCCAGGTTCTGTGCCACCGTTATCGCAGGAATTTACCAATTGTCGCTTTCAATCCCGTTGCCAGCAAGGTTGGAAATTATGTGAAGCCGATATACCGATTTGGAATCAGGTAGCTGAGGATCACGGGGTACGCTGTCATATTTACGATGATAATCATGAGACCCAAAAACCTGATGGGAATCATATTGAACAAGCCAAGCAGAAAAAAGCGAGAGCGAGTGATATAGAAAAGTTACTAACGGTTGATGAATTAAAAATTCATTTTCCTATTCATAAAGGATTGCTAAAACGTGTCGCAGGTTATGTTTATGCAGTAGATGGTATTTCACTCTCTGTGAACAAAGGTAAAACACTCGCGTTGGTTGGTGAATCCGGTTGTGGTAAAACAACACTCGGTAAAGGTATTCTCCAGTTGATTAAAACAACTGATGGCAAAGTAACGTTTGAAGAGACAGAACTTACAGGGCTTAGCCAGGCAGAATTGCGCGGTCGACGTAAGGACTTTCAGATAATCTTTCAAGATCCGTTCTCATCCATGAATCCACGTATGATGGTGGGTGATATTATCGAAGAGGGAATGATAGCGCAAAATCTTTTCCCTAATGCAGAAGAGCGAAAAAAACGGGTTGATGAGCTGTTGGAACAAGTTGGTTTGCGCCCTGAATTTAAAAATCGTTATCCGCACGAATTTTCAGGCGGGCAGCGCCAGCGTATTTGTGTTGCAAGAGCACTAGCGGTTGATCCAAAATTGATTGTGTGTGACGAGCCGACTAGTGCTCTCGATGTTTCTGTACAAGCACAGATTTTAAATCTGTTAAAAGACCTGCAAAACGAATTAGGTTTGGCTTATCTTTTTATCACACATAACATTTCGGTTGTTTCTTATCTGGCAGATGAAGTGGCAGTGATGTATTTAGGTAGAGTAGTGGAGCGCGGTGCTGTTGTTGATGTGTTGGAAAATCCCAAACATCCCTATACGCAAGCGTTGTTATCCGCAGTGCCGACGATTGATGAAAAAACTAAAACAGAAGTGGTGCGTGTCGAAGGTGATCCGCCATCACCAATAAATCCACCATCGGGTTGTCATTTTCATCCTCGCTGTCCAAAAGCAAAAGATGAATGCAAGCAAAGCTATCCACCGATGAGTGATTTGTCGGCTACACATAAGGTACAATGTTATCTTTATTAGATCTCAACAATAAAGTTGTATATGAAAAAGAAAGATGTCACAACAGATCAGGATGAATATCACAAAGGTCCTGATAATACAGCACCTTACCCAGTAAGCCGAATGGCTCCTTCGTTTGATATAGTTGATCTCGCCAAATCGATTGCACATGCCGATGATCAAATAACGCAGCACACCAATGGCAAGCTACGTGTGATTGCAGAACAAATTAAGCAATTGCAAAATCAAGCAAAAAATATTTTAGAAGGTGCGCAGAAAGATCAAATGTTGCATCGGGCAAAATGTAATTTCACCCGTCGCCCTGGCGAAATATATCATCTCTATAAAAAAGCAGATGGATCTACCTATTTTTCCATGCTTTCTCCAAATGAGTGGGGGAATTCATCTCCTCACTCACACGAAGGCAGTTATCGATTGGAGTTGGATATGAGTTGGACGCCGGTTGAAAATATTACGGATATTGACAGCAAAGATATTTTACTAGAGCATTTGATGAAGTTAGAGTAAAAAATTCTTTTCTCTCAAAAGTGTGGTGTTGTTTGATGCGGAGCTTGTATCGCTTACGCATGGCTTCCTGTTTTAGTGCGGCCCCTTCTTGCTGTATGTTAATCAATCAAAATTTATAGTTATCTTTAGCGAAGTTGCTACTCTAGAGTGATATAATGAAAAATTTCTCACTCCACGTAAAGTTATGACAAAAATTGACGCACAGCTCTCACTGATTGAAGAAATTGAACGTAGGATAAATGCGAGCAACAACAAAGTCAAAAAAAAGCAGGTTAAGAAGAGCGTTAAAATAGGGGGTGACCCAGCTAACCGTATTTTGCAATTGTTGTCTGTTATTTATGAGCCAGTAACCGCGAGTAATTTTTTGCGTTGTATTAACGAGCTGGGAATTGAGAACAAAAGCGGAAATCAATTTACGGCAAGTACGCTCTCTACGTTAATGAAGAAGCTTGTGCAAAAAAAGGACGTGATAGAGAAAAGGAAAAAATATCTGTGTCATCCTAATCTTGTTGAAAGTTTCACAGAAGATGCGTTTTCAGATGGTGTGTTTGAAAGCATGGCGGAAGTTACTCAAGAAGTTTTACCGCTTACCGATAGTTGGCAAACAGAAATCCCTAATTCATGGCAACAAGCTATGCGAGAAGTGCGAATTGCATTTTATCGCGGTGAGGCGCGACAAGCGAGTTTTGCGCTGAGTAATTGTTACAGCCATTTCTCGGGACATTTTGATAACAATAATCCGTTCCAACAATTCTTTTTCTCTCCTTTCAATCCTGAAAAGTTTCGAAGATTTTCGAGTGATATTACTCACCTAGCGGTGATGGATGCATTTAATTGTTCGGTTTCGGCTGATCTGTATGATATCAGTGAATTTGTTGAGTGGCTGCTTGATAGCTATTATAAAAAAGAAATAAATTTCGACTCGCAATATTTGCATATGATCTCTTTTTATTATTTGTTGAAAGGAGATCTCGCATGTGTTGAAGAAATTGCAAAATTCGCTGATGGATATTATCAATTATTGATATTGGGAAACCTCTGTTTTATAAAGAGGGAAAATGAAAAAGCAATTGAGTATTTTGGGAATGCTTTATCAGTCCTTAAAAAGACAACGAAAAAGCGGCAAATATTTATTGAATCGTTTTCGGGTGTGTTTTTCATTCTTGCATTGTTGCGCAGAGCGAGTAACACAGACCTTAAAGCGATTGAGGAATATGTTCATATTCAAAATCGAACATCAGAATCAGAGCGTGGAATTTACATTACTTTAGGTCGTACTGCTGATTTTGTAAAAGGTGAAAGCATTAACGTACGATCACTAGCTTCTTTTCTTGATTGGCCAAGTGGCGATAGTGTGATTGGTTTTTTTGTAAATATGCTTACGTATGTTTGGATAGATAAGACAAGTGCAAATAAGAAGAAAAAGGCACTTGAGCGATTTAATCAGCAGATGGAAAGTGCAGGATATCAATGGTTATATGCTGAGAGCTGTGAGTTATTGTCAAAGCTGGATAAAAAACGAAGTGCTGAACTTTCCTCTCAAGCGGAGAAATTACGAAAGTCATTAGGGTTTGAATCTGTGTTGGATATCGTTCCGGAGACCGAGCCGTGGGAGCGTGCTTTAGATGCCATGATTAATATGGCTGAAAAAGTGGGTATCCAAGCTCTAGCCAAGCCGTCCCGAGTGGTTTGGATTCTTTCAATCAGAGAATCTCAACTCATGGGAGTTGTTCTTAAAGAACAAAAAATCAAAAAGAATGGTGATTATACTGTCGGTCGAAAAATTTCGATTAATAAATTAGCGACTGATCCAGAATCTATCGAAAGTTTAAGCGAGCATGATAAAAAAGCAATGCGTGCAATTGTGACCTCAGGTGACTATTGGGATAATAACTATTACTTTGATGAAGAGAGTGTGCTGTCACAGTTAATTGGTCATCCCTATCTTTTTTTAGATGATGATCGAGGTACACACATTGAGTTAATTGAGGGCACACCTGAAATTCAATTACAAGAAGGGAAAAGTAGTATTGTTGTAAAAGTAGTGCCGACATTTCATGAGCGACAAAAAGTGGCGTTGCTGCAGGATAGCGAAAACCGCTGGAAAGTTTATGAAGCGACTGCAGAGCAACAACAGCTTTCCCATCTTATTGGTGACGGTTTAAAAATCCCCAAAGCTGCGAAAGAGCGAGTGTTGGAATCCATTAGTGCTGTAGCACCGTTCGTGAATATCCACTCTGATATTGGCGGCGAGTTTGGTGATGTTGAAAAAGTAGAGGCGGATGATACGATCTATCTTTTATTGTCACCGGTTGAAGGTGGTCTGAAAGTCGAAGTGCGCGTTCAGCTTTTCGGTAAAAAAGGCCCCTATTATTTTCCAGGCAGTGGCAGCAAAACGATTATTGCTGAAGTTGATGGGAAACGTATGCAAGTAGAGCGTTCGCTTAACGAAGAGCAAGCTAAGTTACAAGCCGTCGTTGACCATTGCAAAGTACTTACTGGTGTTGAGTTTTCAAATTTTGAATGGCAGCTTGTGGAGCCTGAGTTTTGTTTAGAGCTGCTCGAAGAGTTAAAGTCATTAGATGATGCGGTTGTGTTATGGCCTGAAGGGGAGACCTTAAAAGTCCGCCAGTCGGTGACGGGTTCTAATTTCAGTATGTCTGTTAAAAAAGACAATGACTGGTTTGCAGCAAGTGGAGAGCTGAAACTGGACGACGGTGAAGTACTGAATATGAAACGCTTGGTCGAATTAACTCGCGGAGCAAAAGGCCGATTTATTTCCCTGGCAGATGGAGAATATATCGCGCTGGAAGAATCATTTAAACAAAAATTGGATGAGTTAGGCGCGTTTGGTGAGATAAAGAATGATGACATCATTTTACACCCACTAGCTGCGTTAGCGTTAGATGAAGTATCGGAAGATGTCGCAAAGTTTACCTCCGATAAAGCCTGGAAAAGTTACAGCTCACGTTTTCATGAAGCGATGCAATTGGTTCCTGAAGTTCCTTCAACCCTGCAAGCTGAACTGCGTGATTATCAGCGAGAAGGGTATCAATGGCTAGCAAGGTTAGCGCATTGGGGAGTAGGGGCCTGCCTAGCAGATGATATGGGCCTGGGTAAAACAGTGCAAACTATCGGGCTACTTTTACATCGAGCAATAAAAGGTCCTGCCTTAGTTGTTGCGCCAACATCTGTCGCTATGAATTGGATGGATGAACTTGTTCGTTTTTCTCCAACGCTACAAGTGATCGATTATCGTGAGAGTGATCGCCTAGAAGTACTTAAAGAACTCGGCGAGTTTGATGTAGTGATCTGCTCCTACGGTTTATTGCAGAATAATATTGAAAGTATTGCTGAAATAAACTGGAGCACAACGGTGCTTGATGAAGCGCAGGCTATAAAAAATTCTGCAACGAAGCGTTCCAAGGCGGTGATGTGTTTACAGTCTGAATTCAAAATAGCACTTACTGGCACACCGATAGAAAATCATCTTGGCGAGCTATGGAATTTGTTTCGTTACTTAAATCCAGGGTTGTTAGGATCAGCAGAACGATTCAACGATAAATATGCGAATCCCATTGTGAGAGATGATGCAGTGGATGTTCGACAAAAGCTTAAAACATTAATTCAACCCTATATTTTACGTCGAACAAAAACACAAGTTCTTACCGAGTTGCCTGAGCGCACTGAGATAACCTTGCAAGTCGAGATGAGCAAGGAGGAGGCAGCACTTTATGAATCTTTACGTCGTGATGCGGTTGAAAAATTTATAAAAAATGACCTCCCAGAAGGGAATAGGCAGCTGCAAATACTCGCAGAAATTACCCGGCTTCGTCGAGCTTGTTGTAATCCGGCATTAATTATGAAAATTGGAGCACCCTCAAGCTCAAAGTTAGCCCTGTTCGCTGATGTTGTCGAAGAGCTTTTAGATAACAATCATAAAGCTTTAGTGTTTAGTCAATTTGTTGATCACTTGGGGATACTAAAAGATAAACTAGAATCAATGGGAGTGAACTACCAATACCTCGATGGCAGCACACCGGTGAAAGAACGTAAAAAACGAGTCTCACAATTTCAAGCAGGTGAAGGAGATATATTCCTTATCAGTTTAAAAGCAGGTGGTGTTGGTTTGAATTTAACAGCCGCCGATTACGTGATTCATATGGACCCATGGTGGAACCCCGCAGTAGAAGACCAAGCCTCAGATCGCGCACATCGTATCGGCCAAAAGCGACCAGTCACAATTTATCGTATGATTACCAAGAATACAATTGAAGAGAAAATCGTTGCACTTCATCAAGGAAAACGTGATCTTGCGGATAACCTACTGGCCGGAACCGATATGGCGAGAAAAGTGAATGTTGATGCATTGTTAGCATTGTTGAAAGAAGGTTAAGTCTATAAGCGTCTGTAAAAAGACTCTCAAATGGCGTGATTATGCTAATTGCACCGTTGACCCATCACCCAGATATCACTCGGAGGACAGCCCAGCGCTGGTTAAAACAGCTAGTAGATGAACGCAATATATCTACACAAGGCGACGGACGGGGGCGTATATATCTGCCCGTTGCAACCACTCATGAATTTTCGCGTTAACTTGTACCCCTTAACCTTTCTTGATATTCCTGAGCAAGTCTGCAGCTGTGCGATTTTAAGCATACATGAAATGACATGATTTGAATTGATGCGAGACTTTTTTGCATGGCTTTACGAATGTTCAACCCAGGAGTATCTTGTAATCAAACAGGACATTATCAAACCCGATCCACTGCGCTTAGCGTATCGAGATTTTATAAAGCAGGTGATCAATGATGTTATAACTCAACCGGAGAGTGAGGCGATAGATGTTATTAATTAGAATATTATTAAAACTTCCGAGTCTCACGAACGAGAAAATTTGATATCGCTTGTGATCGAAGAATTGCGTAGATTGCATGAAGGTGTTTTAGCAAGATATGGTCTGCGGCCTTCGGAATTCAATCGTTGGAAAAAGGCGAAAGAAGCGTAAAATATTTTTTGTAACGTACAGATCAATATTCAATACGAGATGTTTATTTTACACAGTGTGAGTTATATAAGGCTTGTAATCGAGTCATTCATCCTGCCTAAACGGAATCTTTTATCGAGCATAATTTCTTTAACATGTTTGCTTCTCAAGCTACTCTCCAACACTTAACTCAAATTTGACTGAATGTTAAGCAAGCTGCAGCTTTGGCAGAAAAAGCTTCAGCTGAATGATTTACAAACTATTGAAATCACTTCGACAATTTTGGTTGAGTCTGTTAGATTGCGAAATGAGGAAAGTATTTTGGGTGTTTTCGGCCAGTTGCTATCGTTATGAAATAACTCTTGATAGATCAGAAAATTAATAACAACGATAGTTGGTTGATCTATTAACAATCGAACTGCTTCTGTAGAATTCTGACAATTCTTCATATATAGCTATGTTATGTCAGCTAGAATACAAATTGATATTAAATATTATAACGAGAGAAAGGAGGATGTATGGATTTAGTTGATAAGATTAAGGACCTTGGGTCTAGAATGCCGAAACAAATGGAACATATCCAAACGGAGGAGGCTACTAAGAATGCCTTCATTATGCCTTTCATTAGTTCACTCGGTTATGATGTATTCAATCCCTTTGAGGTAATCCCTGAATTTACTGCTGATATCGGCTCAAAAAAGGGAGAAAAAGTAGATTACGCGATCAAAAAAGACGATGAAATTATAATGTTGATAGAGTGCAAATGGTCAGGTGCTGATCTTCATCAAGACCATGCTTCACAGTTGTACAGATATTTTTCTGTAACCGAAGCAAGATTTGCTATTCTTACAAATGGAATTGAATATCTATTTTACTCTGATATTGATGAACCCAACAAAATGGATTCGAAGCCATTTTTTGAGTTCAACGTTCTTCATTTTGATGATCATGAAATTGAAGAATTAAAAAAATTTACAAAGTCATCATTTTCTCTCGAAGATATTCTAAATACAGCTAGTACACTAAAATACACTGGAGCTATCAAAAAAATATTGGAGGAAGAGTTAAAAAATCCTTCTGAAGCTTTTGTTCGCTTCTTTGCTTCGAAAATTTATGATGGTCGTCTGACACAACAAGTTATCGAACAATTTACAGCTATAGTAAGAGAAGCGAGGAGTCAGTTCATCAACGAACGGATTAAAGAACGACTTGAATCAGCCCTCTCTTCAAGAGACTCTGATTCCACTAATTCTGAATTTGAAGCTAGTGTGGAAACTGACATAGAAAATGATTCATCAAAAGATGGAATTGAAACAACACAAGATGAAATTGACGGTTATAACATAGTCAAGGCAATACTCCGGGAAACCGTTGATGTCAAACGAATAGCAATGAGAGATACCAAAAGCTATTGCGGAATTTTACTTGACGATAACAATAGAAAGCCTATCTGTAGGCTCCATTTCAACTATTCTCAAAAATATCTAGGGCTGATTAGCGGGAAAAATGAACAACGAGTAGAAATAGAAAATGTCGATGATATCTTCAAATATGCACCACAAATCAAGAAAGCTATACAGGATTATGAAGTAACGCCAGCCTAGCAAAATCTTCAATGTGATAATCCTCTAGCCAGCCTCCTTGCAACCAGCAAACTGCTATACTGGTTGTGTACCTAAAAACCGAGGAGGCTGACCAGGCATTACTATGGAATTGATTTACATTCAAATAATCATGTTGTTGTGATTGATGGTGAAGATGATCGAGTATTCGAAAAACGATTAGAGAATAATCTTGAGATCACACGAGAAGCACTACATCCTTTTCATAAAACTTTACAAGGAATTGCTGTTGAGTCCACGTTCAATTGGTACTGGCTAGCGGATTGGTTGCAAGATCAGGGATACAAGATGAAATAAGTCAATACAGCTGCATTCAAGCAATATGACGGCTTGAAATACACGGGTGACCAGCATGACGCTTTCTATCTCGCACACCTGATGCGCTTAGGAATCCTACCCACGGATTACATTTACCCAAAGGAACAGCGAACAATTCGTGATATGTTACGACGTCGATTATTTTTAGTGAGATCGGCAAGCTCTCAATTAATTAGCATACAAAGTCAAATTTGGCGATCAACCGGCACTCGCATCAATATCAATGAACTACGAAAACATGATTGTGATATACCACTGATGAGTGAGTAAGAATGCCTTTCCATTGGTGTAGGACTATCCGTCTCTCAAACCGTGCAGCAACAAATAGACACATTAGAACACTCGGCACATAACGCAGCAAGACTCACTGATAACTTTAAAGTATTGCAAACCATGACGGGAGTTGGAAGGATACTCGGCCTGACGATTATGCTGGAAATAGGTGATATATCTTGCTTTGCTAATGCCGGACGGTATGCCTCATATTGTCGCTGTGTTGACAGCAAGCGCACGAACAACGGAAAAAAGAAAGGTAGTGGTAATGCGAAAGCAGGGAATAAGTATCTTTCCTGGGCTTTTTCAGAAGCCGCACGAATTTGTGATTCGTTACGAGCCCTTGGCAAATCGGTTTTACGATAGAAAAAAAGCAAAAACAAACAGGATCATCGGGCTTCGCGCTGTTGCCAGAAAAAAGGTGTGGCGTACCCACTATAGTAATTGGACATCTCAATCAATCATTGTTGAATTGCGTTTCGCCCAAGCCGTGAGCTACAACGGGTTTGGAAAACGAGCGTTGAACCATAGATCTTGTGAAAAATATTTTGGACGCGGTTTGATACCGAAGATTGTGTGGGGTATCAAAGATACCAAGGGTCAGAGTAAGCAGTATAACTCTTACCTTAATCTAGATGGGTGACTGGTTCGAATGCTTAAATATGCACCTTATTGCGGTGCTAGCCGAAAACCATTAATGCTAATATGGGTGGTGGCACGTAGGTCATCTAATCTACCTTATTGATTTTATTAAATTTCATTCTCTCTAAACTTCAATTTCTTCCCTAAGATCGTTATCTGGAGGTCAAATCTATTTCGTGAAAATTATCTCAAAAATGCAGTGTTACTATTTAAAAATATGTGCTACTATATCCGAAATTAGTGATGCCAAGGGGTTAATCATGTGCTGTGACAATACTTATACATCCAAGTACCGAAACAAAATTGCTCCATCAAAGCTGAAGAAGGAGGAGTGTATTTGTGACTGCAAGTTGGTTCGTTCGCTGAAGCAAACAGAAAGTCAAGGATCAAATACTAACTCTACGAATGTAGTCTCTTTAGATATTAATAGTCAGAGTTAATAACGCATTACTGATATGGCACCCCTTTCTCGAAAGAGGTGCTCGATCTCCGTCTCTTTCTTTTTAATTAACGCTTCCCTTCCTCGTTTCTATACCCGCTTGCGGGTATTTTTTTTCGATTCAAGTTTGCAAGAATCAACTTCATACAGCAATACAATTTAAAGTATTTTGAGAGATAGATAAGGTGTCCACGTAGCTCTCGCTACACGGACACCTTTTAACTTAGTGAGAATGATCGTCGTGCGGTGACTTTGGATGGCCGTCGTGTACATGTTCATGCGAACCATGATCATCACTTTCGCTATGAGTGTGACTTGTTCTATCATGTGAATGCTCATGTTGGTGTTCATGACTATGCTCGTGCGAATGCACGTGATTGTGCTCATGTGAATGAGTAGTTCCATCACCGTGTGTATGTTCATGAGAATGTTGATGTGAATGGTCATGTTCATGATCATGGTGGTGTTCATGGTTATGAGAGTCGTTACCCATAAGGTTTTCTCCTTTTTAGATTTAGTTTTTCCGAACGGCGTGATCTAGCTTAATATTGATGGGCCGTTTTATATACAGCAATTAGATTGCCATGTAGTGCTTCCACATAGTTTGCCAATACTTAACGCAAAATAATTTCGTCACTATCTATTGTTTTCTTAATAGTTTTATCTCCTTTTTTATGTTTAAAAAACAGCCTACCCCGAACAAAAATTAGCGCTAAATTATTTGTTAGCCCAAGATGGCACTATTATTTTATTCGTGCTACCATTTAAATATAGTCGAACTTACGACAGATTTCAAATAATCAAAGTGGACCTCAGCTCAACGAATAAATACAGGAGAGGGCTAAAAATGATTACAATCGATGACATCCCAGTGATCCCACTAAATTGCCTAAATGAAGATCATATTGAAGTTGCCAAACTGATTAATGAGCTAAAGACTTTGCTTGACACCGAGGCACCAAACATCGATGTTCTCAAACACTTTGAAAATCTCCTTGATCATTGTGAGAATCACTTTATGTGTGAAGAATTTCAGATGAAAAAATATCAGTATAAAGATTTCGAATCACATAAAATGATTCATGATGAGGCATTATCTGAACTCAAAAATATTCATCAACAATGGATAGAAGAACAAGATAGAAATTTTCTACAAAACTATATCGCCAACAAATTCACCCCATGGTTGATAGATCATATTGAAAATAATGACTATTCTGCGGCAAGAGCAATTGTTGCTGCGGGAGGTTCTTGATCATTCAGCAAGACACGCATTAATCATCGCTGCAACACTTCTATAGTCTAATTACTAATAGTCATTTTACGAGTTGCGTATGTTTTCTTTTTGTGTTTACTCCACATCTGATGCAATTTACAATAATTGGCTATTTCAGCTTCAAAGGCATGGGCCTTTAACCCTTTTGTGTGATTTTACACAAGCACGTTTCTCGGGTTTGTGTTTAAGTATATCGATATTAAATTGTTGATGTGGCGTATTGAAACGCGGTGAGATATTTTCGGCTAACAATACATTTAATGGGAGTATTGAAAGCGATTAAGGCGGCGTTAGACCCTTGAAAAAAGTCACATTGCCAATATTTAAGTAGGCTAGGATAATAGGCTAAATCCCATGTAAACAACAGAATTTATGACGAGAGTTAGGTATGGAGAGTTTTTTGTTACAACTTGCAGTAATTTTACTGGTTATATATTCGGTTAATTGGTTATCAAGTAAATTACCTAAGATACTCTTTGGGCTTCACTCAAGGTAGATGCGGGATAACTCTGAACAACGGGATGTATGTTTAACTTTCCCTTCTTGGGTAAAAGCCATTAGTTTTATTCCATTTTTATTGATCTCTATTGTGATAGTTGATGATGTGGTTTTAGGTGAAGGTAACAAAGGAATATTTTACTTTACAATTTCATTGCTACTTATCTTTGCTGGTATTTTCATAGTGATGCTTGCATTTAGAACAAAAGTGAATGTTACTGAAATGGGAATCGAGAAAACATCTTGGTGTAGCTCAAAATCTGCCATAGGTTGGAGTGACGTTTCACATGTTAGCGTAAATGATAACAGCATCAAGTTATGGAATATAAAAGGCGCTGGTGATATATGCGTGTCATTGCTATATCTAAATTATTATTCTTTTTACGAGAAGTTGAAAGAAAATGTTTCTACTGAAAAATGGTCAGTGGAGGCGAGAGAGTTAATGAATGTTAGTGAAAGTTAATACTCCTAACAAAATAATAAACGCAGACTGGCTGCCACGTTTTTTTGTGTTCAAAGAGCCTAATACAAAACAAAAACCGCTCTGCCATCTGGTTGTTACAACGTTATACCTTTTTGACTCCATTGTTAAATAAATGAGAGAATGAAGTAACCAATAAGACATAAGTAGAATTTAAATCTAGAAACCAAGTAGGTAATTATCATGGCAAAACCCTTCTTCATCGATTTATGGACAAATTACCCAAAAATAGACTCTCCTTGTGATGGGCCGCGGCCTAACCAATGTGCAATACGTATGAGTGTCACACTAAATGCCGAAAAATCGATCAAGATTGACAAGCACACTTATTTCTGACCCTAAATGCGAACATGAGCATGCAAGGGGGGCTGAATCATTGGCAAATTGGCTTTAGGCAAATCATTTGGGATATCCAGATCATAATGATACCCCTGATAAAGTTAAAAAGTTAATTCGTAACAAACAAGGGATAGTTTTTTTTAAAGACTGTTTTACTATACCCAAAGCGTTTGGAATTTAGGTTTTAGGGCGTTTCATTTTTTGTGCATGGCAAGGCGCGATGACGCAGCATAGCCATTCTATGTAAGGAGGAGCAACGCAGTCATGGGCAAAAAAGGGAATGCTATCAGACCTAAATCTCAATCGTTTTGGGTATAGACAAGGGGAGTTTACAAGACGAGGAGATCATATTGATCTCTGGTACAATGGTATTACCAAAACCTATTCTGACCCTGGAAATAAGGCAAGTGCAATTTGGTTCTGGGATCTAGCATGATTCGGATAATGAAATTATCCGCTCTTTTTGTAGCTGCAATGGGGTGCTCATCAGTTAAAAGTTTCGAAATAGACAGCATTAATTACAAACTCTCTAATAACTCCGGACTTTGCCAGCTTGAGATTCCGAGATCGAACACCACTATAGCTCTAAAAATACCTTATCCATGTGATGTGCACGTTGATAAAAATAAGAGTATTAGAATATTTGACAATAAAGGACAGAAATACATTATTATTGAGCACTCGATACCTCATCCCGTCTTACCAGGAGACTGCCAAACCAGTTTGCAATCTATCGTAATTACTGAAGAACATACAAAAGCATCGGAATACATTGACGTTGTTGCTTCATGCCCACCCTATCAATGGGATACGAAAGTTTTCAAAGGGCTTTTTAGGGATTAAGCTCACACCAAAAAAACACTTAGGCCTAACAAAACTTTCAATGTGACCTTTTTAAGCGCTACCGCTTTGTTGTCGATTACCACAAAACAACACCGCTAAAAAATGCACCCTTAGGCGGCGTTAGACGCCGACGTAAAATTTTTGGCTTCCTCTATCTCTTTCCTTGAATATTCGTGTTCTATCGGGTCAGTGAAATTAAAACAATGAGAACTTCAATAGAGTTTCTTGATTCTTGTTTTTGTCATAAGAAATTACGTATTGATTGACACCGCTAGGGTAATTTTCGCTTACCTAAGAAATCTAACTCGTTGCTCCACCTAATATCACACCGCTAATTAAAAAAAATATAGCCCACTGACCGAGTAGATAGTATTGTTCATTGCTTTTCCTTAAAAAACTTAATTGTACCAGCCAAGCAATACCCCATAGGAAAAAATAAACAGCCAAACAATAGGCAAGTTCGGATTCAAAAGAGATGACATCTGTTAATCCCATAACAAAAAGGATAACACAAACTATAAAAAGATCGACTGTCACCAACTGGAAAGCACAAACTGATTGTATCCAGTATTGCTGCTTTTTTGATGCACTATCAATACAATCAGTCGACTGCTGATCATTAGGCTCAGCTTTCAGTGACTCTTTTGTTCCAAAGAATGTATGGGCAATAAAAGTCAAAGCGACTAATACTCCTGCTGCTAAGTAAAATAAATCCATATCCGTCACCGCTTGATACAAAATGATTAACTCTGCTTTTTCCTATCAGTACTGACGTGAAACATAAGCCTCCAACAGCTGATTGAATCTTTCGTTAAGTTCATCAGACTCTTTTTTACTGATAATAGGCGAAAGCTCCTGGGTTCCCACATAACATGCATAAGCAAGCAGCGAACACTGACGAACAGTATGTTCTTCTAACGAATATTCGGAATAAACTTCGTGCAAATAGCCTATTCGACGTTTATCAACTCGATTTAACACTTTGGCAACGTCTTTACTCTGTCGTGCCCAAGACCGAATTGCGCGCTCCAACCGAGAGTCAAAACGACTAATCTCATCATCTAGACGATTAACTCGCTCTTTCACATCTCCTACTTCGTTAGCGTGAGAAATAATTCTATTCGTGTCCCGTTGCTCCCAATAGGCCAACAACTCCCCAATAAACACGTTCCGACTTTTAAAATGGTGATAAAACGAACCCTTAGTAACACCTATATGGCCACACATACCATTTATTGTTAACGCCGATGGTCCACTTGCGGCCAAATTCTTTAAGCCATGCTCAAGCCATTCATCTTTTTTCAATCTAGTCATAGTTTGCAACATACCATACCAAATGGTATGTTTCAAGATAAGCAATCGCACGGACATAATTTCAATAAGGTTGTATATAGTAATTTTATACCCATGAAAGCTCTGAACAAGTGCATATACCGAAGAGAAACAGGTAAAACAATCTCCAACCTATTTTTCTGGTTATTTTTTTAAATTCAGTGTATCGTCAAACAATATTCTGGGGTACTTAACGAATTGAGATGGTTTCTTTTTGCGCAGAGCCATGCGGCCTTTGGTTGAGGTGGTTTTAAAATTCGTCCTTCTCTTTATCGTTCTAAATAATTTAAAATATATACACCAGGTTTAACAATACAATTCATGGGATATTTTTAAGCGATTGCACTTGGAGCTTTAACGCGGGGAAAACTAAGGAAATGCAATGCCGTTAGATTTTAAAGATACACTCGTTGTTGGAATTTCCGCTACCGCTTTGTTCGATTTAAATGAAGCGGATAAAGTATTTCAAAAAAAGTACGAGGGAGGTAAAGAAGCAGCATTAAAGGAATATCGTGAATATATGCTTGAAAGAGAGAATGATGATTTAGATGCTGGAACAGGTATGCCCCTCGTCAAGGCGCTTTTAGCATTAAATCAATATCAATCAGAAACAGACTTACCACTTGTTCAAGTAGTGGTCATGTCCAGGAATAGCCCTGAAACTGGGATGCGTGTCTTCAATAACATCAGACAACAAAATCTAGACATATCACGTCATGCATTCACAGGTGGAGAATCAGTTGTCGATTATTTAGACGCTTTTGATGTGGATTTATTTCTAACTACAAGTATTAAAGATGCGCAAAGAGTAATAGATGATGGCAATTGTGCTGCCGCCATTGTCAAAAAACCTCCTGAAAGCCAAACAGAGATAACTAACGATCAGGTAAGAATTGCATTTGACGGTGATGCAGTCCTTTTTGATGAAAGCAGTGAGCTTGTCTATAAATCCGAAGGCCTAAAAAAATTCCAAGAAAGCGAAGATGCTCAAAAGAATGTTCCTATGTCTGAAGGACCATATGCTACATTATTAAGAAAACTATCCAGATTGCAAGATAGATTGCCTTTTAGTGTAGATTTTTCTCCAGTACGTATTGCTATTGTTACCGCACGTAGCGCACCAGCTGAAATGCGAGTTATAAATACTCTTAGAGATTGGGGAGTATATGTAGATGAAGTATTTTTTATGGGAGGGTTGGGTAAAACAAAGATTCTAAAAGCATTTAAGCCACATATATTTTTTGATGACCAGGATCTCCATCTGGAAAAAGCAGCTCGTGTAGTACCTTCGGGGAAAGTTCCTTACAAAAGTAACTCGCCTTTATACAACAAAGATAAATCAGACAGTTCATAAATTTAGGTCTAACAATATAAACCATGCGACTTTTTTCGGCGCCGGCTAATTTGTGCATCATTACGCTATCGCTACATTCTTACATAAATAATCCAACACTGTAAACCTATCAGTAATTTCGATATAATTTGGTAATAAAAACATTGGGAGTCCCATTAAAGAAAAATATATTTAAATAATATCTTCGCTACTATAGTTAATTTAATTTTCTGTACTTTATTCACCAAATGATGCCGATATTATGAAAGAAATTGATAATAATATATTCCTCTGAATACGTCTAATGCGCGAGTTATTTTAATATTGTTGTTGCTGTAATGGAAAAATCGAGTGAAATTTAATGTTCTAAAATTCACACAAATATGCGAGATACAACATTTGACATAGCTTTACATATATCCCCAAAATATAGAACTCAAGAATTGGCTGAAAAAGTTACAATGTCTAGAATGAAAGAAACGTCCGAAGCCATGGAAAATCAGAAAAGTTACTAGATAAATGGATCATGAAAATTGTTTTAAAATACTATATTTGAACTACAATATCCTTGGTTTCTATTGCGAGCGCAAAGGATTGCACATAATTTCACCTAATGCCTGTTGCGTTTTTTCGGCGGAGCAAATTTTTTTGATTTTTCGAGGATAAAGTGTGAAGGTTTTATACAAATTGGCATTGTCGTCGTTCCTATTAGTTCAAGCAGGACTATGTTATTCCTCAGAATCAATAAATTTAATACTTCTTCCAGACCTTTCGAGTTGCCATCAGGTGGGTGGTGAAATTGGTATCAATGAAAATAGCTCTCTAGGAATACTTGGCCGGGCTGGTTGTGAGTCTAATAGGGCTACTTACGGAAATGAGAATGATGATGTGGAAAATAAATTTAGTCGAATATTAGTTCCTTGGAGATACTCATTTAATGGTGTTTTTAAAGATGGATATTTTATTCAAGCCTTATCTGGAGTGGAAAAAAGTGAATTCAAGTCAACTCTAGGGTCCACTGCAGATGTTACATTTGCAACCCTCGCAGTTCATGGCGGTTACCAATGGTTTTGGAGTAATGGGTTTAATATTTCTTTAATGGCCGGTGTAGCATACCTACATGAAGTTAGCTCTAGTAATAGGATCGTTAGTGGTGAAGAAGGTAATGTGACTGACTTCTTGGATAAAAATACAAAAACCAATATTCATGGTGGTGCTGGATTTTTTATTGGCTGGCTATTCTGAAGTCATGGTGGGGATAATACACCAATAACATTTTCCTAACAGTATTATCAATGGGATATTGTGTGGCATCGCCCTATTGTGCTGTCGCTAGCGCTCCATTATTGCACAACAGGCCAGCACTATAAAATGCCCCTGGTTGCGACGTTATAAGCGAACTAAAAACCGAGGTATAACATGAAGATATTCGTATCCAGATGGTTGTTTCTTATTCTAGTTTCAATGAGCTTTGGAGCCTTTCTTTTCACTCGCATATTAGGGGGAGATATAGAGCTGGCAGTGCTACTCTCGACTATCATTGTCTTGGCCATCGGAATAATCCTAGAGAGATTTCTTCCGTATTACAAGCCCTGGAATAAATCAAAAGGTGACTTTAAGGACGATCTTGTTAGCACTGCTGTCCTATTTGGCGTGGTAGCTCCATTTGTAAAGTACGTTACTCCTATTTGTGTTGTTGCTATATATGGGTTTATACCGCCTAGTATCACATTAGAGATATTTCCAACTAATTTCAATTTTATAGCTCAATTTGCCATTACTCTGTTACTCATTGAGTTCGGTAAATATTGGGTGCATCGCTGGCATCATGCAATTGGCTGTCTTTGGTGGTTGCATGCGTTACATCATAGTAGTGAGCGACTTTATTCTATAAATAATTTCAGGTTCCATCCATTGAACTACGTATTTAATTTCCTACTTAGCACATTCCCATTAATGTTAATTGGTGTACCTAGTGAGGTGCTTCTCGGATATCTCGCTATTTCACAGCCTGTTATTATGCTTCAACATGCTAATATTGATCTTCGTAGTGGTTTTCTGAATTATGTGTTTAATACAAACGAACTTCATCGATGGCACCATTCCGTTTTACCGTCAGAAGCAAATAACAACTACGGTGGTGCGTTAATCATCTGGGATATTGTGTTTGGCACATTTAAGTATACGAAAACTGAAAACTCGCCAAAACAAATCGGTTTGTTTTCTCAAAACGGTCATTACCCGGATAAGGCTGGATATTTTTCTCAAGTATTTTCGGTGTGTTGCTTTAAGAGGTGCAAATAAACTCCATGAACAAATTCAACTTTGAGTACGCCTCCCATGAGGATATTCCTGAAATCGCGAGGCTATTAGAAGATGAGGAAATGCCTTCCCACGATCTAGCGGAGAATATTGGTAATTTCCTGGTCGCCAAAGAGGGGGTGTTCCTTGCAGGCGTTGCGGGAATTGAAATCTACGGCAATTGTGGGCTCTTGAGGTCTTTTTGTGTGGATAAATCATACCGAAATTTAGGGCTTGGAGGAGAGTTACTGGACAGAGTTATTTCATTCGCACAGCTCAATAACATTGCTACGTTATATCTGCTGACTCTAACAGCTGAATCCTATTTCAAGCGTAGAGGTTTCAGGCTCATCCTCAGAGATAGTGCCAACGAGTTAGTTAAGGCATCAAAGGAGTTTTCGTCAATTTGCCCCGGTACGGCGAGTTGCCTGTGTTTGGACCTGAAGGATCGAATTCAGTATCATCAACGAGAAACTCTCAAGCTTAAGGAAGATATTGCGGGTGTAAAAATGTGGGGAGTATCATTAGAAAAAACACAGTTCACCTATTTCGAAGTTGAACCAAACAGCCGTTTTGAAGAACATTCTCATGAAAGTGAACAAATTACTATGGTAATGGTTGGCGAGCTATTTTTTGATATTGAAGGAAAGAATTACCTGGTAAAGGAGGGTGAGGTCTTTGCAATTCCATCAAACGTTCCTCACTCTGTGTTTACCAAAAACAAGAAGGTTAAGGCGGTTGATGCATGGTCGCCAGTTAATAAAAAATATGAGTAAGGTGCGTCAAACAATACGATTAATGGGACCCTTGTGAATATTGGGTGGTTTGCGATAGCTAACGCTTTTACCACAATAATGAAACATAACAAATGCGGTCGAGTGGGATATAAAATTCCCCCACCCAAACAAAAAGACCAGTATAAATGAGACTGGTCTTTTGCCTGAAAGTGATGAGACGAAGAACTAGGCCTCTCTTTTATGTAGGGCTATTCTGATACGTTAATAATTATTTTTCCTTGTGCGCGACCAGTTTCACTGCGCTCATGTGCTTTTGCCACTTCATCCACTCTAAATTCACTATCGATACTAACTTTTAGCTGACCAGCATTGGTCAACTCAGACAGGTGATCTAGCTGTTCGCGGTTCGATTGTACAAAACAGAAGAATGCGGAAACACCGTGTTCATCAGCCGTTGCTTCATCTGGATTTTCAACAATAGAAACTAAGCGACCTCCTTTCGTTAAGGTTTTCCAACTATTTGCTAGTGTTTTTTGACGAAGTTGTAGTGTAAACAGTCTTCAAGATACAGATAAATGAGAGAAGACTTGCAAAGCAATCCTTCTTGATAGATACTTGAGTAATCAAGTATCTATCAAGAAGGACTCACTATGCAAGAACCTAACGAATTAACATTCCTATTTCAGTTTTCAAAATTACATACAAAGTTAGTGAAAAATCTAGATTGTCTGCTTAGTTATCACGGGGTTAGCTTTACCGAGTACATGATTATGCACAACCTTCATGAAGCACCAAAGAGAACAATGTCCAGAATTCAACTAGCGGAAAGTGTTGGAATAACTGCCTCTGGAGTCACTAGACTATTAGCACCAATGGAAAAGAATAGGATCACAGAAAGAGAGTCTAACCCAAGAGATGCTCGAATGAGTTTAGTGAAGTTATCTAAAGCTGGTGAAAGGTTGTATAGAGAATCTACTGTCAGCTTTAATGATGGAGCTAAATCAATTACAAATAAATTTAATGACGTTCAATTACAACAGATGATCAAGTTACTAAATGTAATTTGTTAGTTTTAAATGTATTTATGTATACCTTAACGTTGCATAAGATATCGGAATTAAAAGCTTATAGAGATAATATGTTGCTATAGAAGCAGCAACGCAGTTCTAATATTAAATAGCCAAGTGCCGAAAATTCATTAGCAGTCAGTGGGTTAAAATTGGCTGCGGAAGTCTTACCCGGTTTATGGTCAACTATCCACCTTCTGACTTGCTACGACAGAAGGTAGATACGCTTGGTAGTTTTAACTCAGAACAAGGTTTTGCTTGGAACGTAATGCGAATCTACCATCACCAAGAAGCACATGCGCGATTGATACGATAACCAAAAACATCGGATATTCCCAACCTCCACCTTCACTTGTGTGCAACCAACCATTTGGAACGTGAGTCCACGCAGCTACAAGTAAAACTGGCACTAATACCGCTGAGATATAACGACCATAAAATCCGATAAGTATCATTACACCACCAATCAATTCAAGCAAGAACACAGGCCACGCCATCACCCCAGGTATACCCTGTGTTTCAAGCCAACCAGTAAAACCAGGTATGGTAAATATAAACCATTTTGCAAGTGCATGTGCAATCCACATTATTCCCAACCCGAGCCGTAAAATCGTCACACCAGTAGCGCCGTATGTCTCATCAACAATTTTCACAGTTTGCCTCACTTTGTTGATTCAATTTGAAAATTTGCTTCTATCCAATGCTGCTTACCTTCCACATATTCAAAAACATTGGTGTATCCCATTTGTTGAAGTGAATCTGTCGCAATTCTAGAGTTTTGGCACTCAGTGTTGGAGCAGTACACTACAATGAACTTATCTTTATCAGGCAGCATATGAGAAGCATGTTTCTGTATTTCATTGTGTGGAATATTCAATGCTCCGGGTAAATGCTCAGCATCGTAATATCTCTGAGGGAGCGCCTCAATAATCGTAATTGATTCCTTGTTATTAAGTTTAGCCATAATCTGTTCTCTAGTAATTATATTCGTCATTTTGACCTCCTATAAAATCCAATTATAGTTGCAATTGCAACTTTCATAACGATACTCGCCTGAAGTTGCAATTGCAACTATAATCGACTATTCTATTTTGCATGAAAAAGAAGATTACGAAAGATATGATGCAGGCGTGGATACAACTGCATCGGACACATAGACTACTTCTAGAAAATGTGGAAATTTCCCTTAAAGATAATGGATTATCTCCTCTGGATTGGTATGACGTACTGCTTGAATTACATCGGGAAAAAATCAATGGATTGCGGCAATATGAAATTGGTGCGAAAGTATTATTGAATAAGCATAATCTTTCTCGTTTAATCGATCGGTTGGAAAATAATCAACTAGTTGTTCGCCATGCGTGTACAGAAGATGGGAGAGGTAATAGAATTAAAATCACTGATAAAGGTGAAAAAATGTTAAACAAAATTTGGCCTGTGTACAGTGAATCGATACAAAATAATTTTGGTGCTAAATTAAGCCCTGAGGAATTTGTTGAATTATCCCGCATTTTGAAGAAGGTAATTCACTAAACGGATAGTTCCTAACAATATATTAAATGGGATTTATGTAAGCGTTGGCGTATTTATGTGTCATTCCGCCACGTATGTGTGGCTTTCATAAAGAGTGTTGGTCGTGTGCGTTAGGGAAACGACAGTCAATAATATTTTCAGGTAAGTTTTGAAGAGATTGTAAATAAACTAAGAGGTTTTGTGGTGCACTCTAAACCTGCGTTTAATTGATCTTTCTCGGTTTAATAAATCGCTCGACATTTATCATGCAAAAGGAATTTTTAATTATTTTTGGTCTCGCCATTTTTCTTCATCCCAAATCTCCAGCGGCTTAAATTTATTTTTATACTGCATTTTCTGACAATCCTTAATCCAGTAACCAAGATAAAGGTAAGGTTTGTGGAGGCTTTCGGCTTGTTTTATTTGCCATAAAATTGCATAAGTTCCCAAGCTGCGTTTCTCCAACTCAGGATCGAAAAAAGTGTATAGTGCAGAGAGTCCTTGTGTTAGGAGGTCTGTCGCGGCAACGGCAACCAGTTTTTCTTCAAGCCTAAATTCGTAGAATGTCGTATCACACCAATCACTGTCTAAAAATTCAAAATAACGTTTAGGGTCATCATGATCCATGTCACCGTTTTGGTGGCGGTAGCGAATATATTTTTTATAAAGCTCAAAGTGTTCGTTATTGTATTCGGGCTTTGCTTCAGTAACATTGACATCCTGATTTTTTTTCCAAACACGTTTTTGATTGCGTGACGCTGTGAATAATTGCACTGGAACGCGTGTAGGTTTGCACGCTTTGCAAGATGGGCAATGGGGGCGATAAACATAGTTTGCGCTACGACGAAAGCCATGATTGATGAGCACACTATACAATGCAGTACTCATTTCCCCTTCGGGATCAGCAAATATCGACGCTGAAGTTCTATCATCTAGGTAACTACATTTTTGCTCTGTGCTGAGAAAGAATTTTAGCGAATCGATGTTCATGTTATTTTTGTTATAAATGATTGCATTTTTGCCATGCGTTTTCATGTGGAGCGCGCATGCTTAAGCGCATAATTTTATCTAAAAAGAGTAGTCGTGGAATATTTGTCGCACCAAAGTTTTCAAGATGTGACGATTCTACTTGGCAGTCTATCAGTTGATAGCCCCATTGCTGTAATTGGTTTACGGCTAAAACAAATGCGATTTTTGATGCGTTGCTCTCGTGTGAGAACATGGATTCACCAAAAAAAACTTGTCCAATTGCAATGCCATATAAGCCCCCAACGAGTTTTCCGTTGTGCCAGGTTTCAAACGAGTGAGCGTGGCCTAATTGGTGTAGTGTAATATAGGCGTTCATCATTTCTGATGTTATCCATGTTTCTGGCTGTTTTGGCCGAGGTTGGGCGCAAGCGTGGATGACTTTTGCGAAAGCTCTATCATAAGACCACTGATATTCTGTTTTTCGTATCGCTTTCCGTAAACTACGCGAAACGGATAACTCTTGAGGATGCAGAATCATTCGTGGATCGGGTGACCACCAGAGAATGGGTTGATCATCACTAAACCAGGGGAAAATTCCGTGGCGGTAAGCGTTTAATATACGTGCGGGGTCTAAGTCTCCCCCGATTGCGAGTAATCCATTAGGTTCTGTTAACGCCAGCTCTGCATTAGGGAATTGAAATTCGGTGTCGAAAGGTGAGATGACGGCTGGAATCATATTTTAGGATTCACCCAGGATGAGTTGTCACCCTGGGTTTTAATCTATTATTTTTGAGCGTCTAAATGATCAAGAAATTTTTCTGCATCTAATGCAGCCATGCAACCTGATCCGGCAGAGGTAATGGCTTGTTTATAGATTTGATCAGCAACATCGCCTGCCGCATAAACTCCTGGAATGCTGGTTTGAGTCGCGTTACCTTTTAAGCCACTTTGAACGTGTAAGTAACCGTGATCCATCTCTAACTGGCCTTCGAATAGTGACGTATTTGGCGTGTGGCCGATGGCGATAAATACACCGTGCACATCAATTTCCTGAGTCGAATCGTCTTGCATTGATTTTAAGCGCAAGCCCGTTACACCTGCATCATCACCGAGAACTTCATCTAAGGTATGATTCCAGATGATTTCTACATTACCATTTTCTGCTTTATCTAAAAGTTGTTTGGCCAATATTTTCTCGGAAGAGAATTTATCACGACGATGAATAACCGTAACCTTTTTAGCGATATTAGAAAGGTATAATGCTTCTTCAACTGCTGTGTTACCACCACCAACAACAGCGACATCTTGGTTACGGTAGAAAAAGCCATCACAAGTTGCACATGCTGATACGCCGCGACCCTTGAAGTTTTCCTCTGACTCCAGCCCCAAATAACGGGCAGATGCACCAGTTGCGATAATCAGTGCGTCGCAAGTGTAGCTGCCTTGGTCGCCTTTCAGAGTAAATGGGCGTTGTTTTAAATCGACTTCGTTGATGTGATCGTATACGATTTCAGTTTCAAATCGCTCTGCATGTTTTAACATGCGCGCCATAAGGTCAGGGCCTTGTACACCTTCATTGTCACCCGGCCAATTGTCGACTTCAGTCGTCGTCATTAACTGGCCGCCTTGTTCTACGCCTGTGATTAAAACAGGATTCAAATTTGCACGAGAAGCATAGACGGCAGCTGAATAACCTGCGGGACCAGAGCCAAGGATTAATAGACGACAATGTTTCGGTTCACTCATTTTTTGCTCCACATTTAAATTTCAAATTTGGATCATTATATAATAATTATTAACTTTTGATCGAATCAGTTTGAATTAAAGATTAAACCGGCATCATCAAGGAGATGTTATGAAAATAGGGATTCCGAAAGAGATAAAAACACTTGAAGGCCGTGTGGGCTTAATTCCTGCGGCTTGTTCCTCTTTAGTGAATGCAGGGCACGAAGTTTTTATTGAAAACGATGCTGGTGTCTTAAGCGGTTATGATACTAGTGAGTTTATGGCAGCGGGCGTGCAAATTTTACCCGACGCGGATGCAGTTTTTGAAAAAGCCGAGATGATTGTTAAAGTGAAAGAGCCTATTGGTCCTGAATTGGAGCGCTTGCAATCTCATCACCGTTTGTTCAGTTATCTTCATTTGGCGGCAGAAATTCCTTTAATGAATAAATTGAAGGAGATTGGTTTAACCGCCGTCGCATTTGAGACCGTGGAAGAGAACCGTTTGTTGCCTCTGCTTGCGCCGATGAGTGACATTGCAGGTAGACTGGCTTCGCAAATTGGGACGAATTTATTGCAACGACCTAATGGGGGGAAAGGATTGTTGCTTGGAGGATTACCAGGAGCAGATCGTGGCCATGTCGTTATTATTGGTGGTGGAGTGGTTGGCTCTAACGCAGCAATTATTGCGGCTGCCATGGGTGCACGAGTGACTGTATTTGATACAAATCGAACAAAACAGGAGCATTTGCGCGCGATTGCTCCAAACGTAACGGCACTTTATCCATTCCCCAATCTGGTTCATGAAGCGGTTGCTGATGCTGATTTATTAATCGGTGCTGTTTTGATCACAGGAGAAAAAGCCCCTCACATTGTGACGCGTGAGATGGTGAAGAGTATGTCGGCAGGTAGTGTGATTGTGGATGTGGCTGTTGATCAGGGTGGCTGCATAGAAACAACTAAACCCACAACTTATGCTGATCCCACTTATGTTGATGAAGAAGTGCTTCACTTTGGTGTAACGAATATGCCGGGCGCTGTTCCTCGCTCCGCATCGCAAGCATTATCTGCCAGCCTTTTGCCTTATGTATTAAAACTTGCGCAGAAGGATTGGCGAGAGAATGATGCGTTAGTGAAAGGGATTAATGTTGATGGTGGGAAGGTCGTGCATCCTGCATTGATGGAACTGTGATTCTCAAAGTCTCTTTGTATTAACTAATTTGTTGCTGAACTTTTTAGGCCTTTTGTCTAATGTTTCAGTCTCGGTCTTACATTGTGGCCTTTAGAAATTAGTCGATTTTTTTCGATGCTTGTATCTTTATGTGGACCACTGTACTTAGCAGTGGTTTTGTTAAAACTGATGTATTACTCCTCACCTTTCACCGTATATATTGGGTATATTTACTGTTTAGGCTTTTTCCAGTTAGCCCATGGAGACGAGTCATCTACGTTAGTCGTATCAGAGGAATCTGATGAATCAGTATCATCGTTTCGCAACTGATTATCATTTTGCTTATTGGAACTCCCTTTTCGGTGAGAATCAAAACGTCTATTCGTGCGACTCCCATCCCTTCTCGAAGCCGATTTCTTCGCTCGATTTTCATGTAACCGTTCGGCATCCTCTAAACTCAATTCCGCAGGCTTACCTGGTACTTGGTCGTCAGGAATGATCCGATCCCTAGGAGGTAATGAAAATTGTTCGGAAGATGCTTTGGGTAAATTTTTATACTCATACAGATAAAATACTTCAACTTTTTCACGCGCCCAATCTGTTTTTTTTAAGAACTTAATACTGGATTCAATACTTGGATTGTTTTTGAAACAATTGATATTCAAATAAGCATAGAGGATTTCAAAACCATAATGGCCGACTATCTCTGTCAATAAGGTTTTTAAACCCACACCGGTAAGAGGATTGTTGCTGTAATTGGCTTCTTTGTTCATATAAATGCCTACTTTGAAAATATAATAAGGAGATGCCTCGATTATGGACTGAACCTCCTAAGGGGAGCAATGGGCTATAGTCTTCTTTTTGAATTGTCGCGTCATTAATAACGGAAATAAATGTGCAGTCACTTTGTAGTCAGCTCATTATTCTTTAGAATGAGAAAGAAACTTTCCTTGGAGCGTCCTCGCCATCAAAATACCTACTAAGGGTGTATTGAATTATCGCTGTTTAAAAAACACCCTTGGATCTGGGCAGCAACAAAAAGCTTTCGCATTTGTTGACGGCCCAGAAGAGTTGAAGCTCTATGAATATTCTGTGCTAGTCACCAGCTTGAAAGATGAACTTGATACGTTGGCGCAACATTACAGAGATCGGGCGGATTGTGAAAATGTTTTTGATGAAATAAAAAAAACCAATGGGGTTGGAGTAGATTTACCACGCACGAATTAAAAAGTTGTCAGTTCATCACGCCAATTATTGCGCTGGTTTACAATTGATGGAGTTTGTATGTATGTTTAGCAAATCCCGAAAAACATTATGAAGCAATAGCGAGTCGACCTCCAAGTTCATGGTTATTCTGAAATAGGTTTAAGACAAATTATGCTGAGATTGGCTTTTTGGTAGGGTTAACTGTGGAATTTAGGTATAACCTGTGTAGTAGATCGTTTTGCATGGGTGATTTCAACTATTTCCACTTGAGTTAGAAAAATTGGAGCCATCATTACTGTACCTATTCTCTTCTTTTGAAGTAATGTTGGAATTACGGGATCAATAGTTTTGATATCAACTACCGAAGGGAAGCCCTTCTAAATTCTAATACTCTTTGCTGTATTAGTTTGATTCGTGATCGGCTGACTGGAATATAATCTCCGTTTGTTAATTGTAGTTGGTAGTTGCGGCCCTTACGTGCAAGGCTCGAAACATACGAAAAATTGACTATATGAGATCTGTGTACCTGTAAAAATAAATTTTCCGGCAATTGGTTAGCCACTTCACTTAAAGTAATGCGCACCATATAACGTTGGCCTCTATGCGTCTCATTTGGTGCGGCTAAAACATGGCAATAATTTTCGTTCGATTCTACTCGAATAATCAAAGTCGGATTTAAATAGAGACTTTCCCCTTTATAGGGTAAAACAAACTTAGGCACATCAATATATTGGTTTTGTTTAGCTTCGTTATCTGGCTGTGCAGCGCCATTTCTCGCTGTTCTCAATTGTTCATTAAGTTCCTTTAAGTCGGCTAGCTCTTGCGCAAGATTATGTCGCCGAATTAATTGAATAAGTATGTAACCGATCACTAGTGCTACTGGCAGCATTTTCCATGGTGCGGCCCCGACATCAGGTTTTATATGTTTATTCCAGATCTCTAGGGTGATAGGTAATAAATCATGTGTAACTGCCATAACAACAAATGATAGTGCAAAAACACTTAATAGGAGTAACCAAAACAGGCCATTGGATACATTTCGTTTCTCAGTTTTACCTTTCAAGTAGACTCGTAAAACGAGTTCCAATAATAAAATGGCAATAGCTGTCGACAAAGCAACACTTAAAATATGGGCTATCAATTCTGAGTGCGACAGTTGATCATCCATATGTATGTGCAAAAAAGGCACACTAGCTGCCACCAGGATGACGGCGATGATATAAAAGCGTTTGCGCGTAGCCCATGCCGTCATGTGTGCAACAGGTTCTTTAAGCCAAGATATCATCGCACGTAAATTTTTCCTTTGGTAATTTTAGCATTCATTTATGACGACTTTTTCGTCCCAGAATTAGGACCGTTGATCACTATGGCGGTTCATTAATCCCAATTAATTAGCGTTTGTCACAAAATACTCCCATTCACACGCATGATAAGCGATTATCTTGTTGTCAGTCATTATAACAGCATATCGGTGATCGTTTGGACATACTAAGCCATCATTTCAAACTTCTTACCGGAGAAATTAATCACTCGGGTGTTGTACTTGAATTTGCTCCAAGATTCTTTTCAAGGAGGTAAAAAATGAAAAGTGATATTGGTGTATCTATCATGCTGCTGGTGTATTTATCAATATACTTTTTAATACTTATATTACATGAAAACTAATAGTTCAAGTTTCGGAGTCCAGATACTTAATTGGAAGCAGCAGGTATCGTTTATATGTCATAGGGAAGCGTTAGCAGGGATGCTGCCGCCGAGACTATAAGGAAGTATTTTTGGGGCTTTCATATGGCGTATAACTGATGCTTGCTACGGTGGCGTCTAGTTGAAATGTTTGAACTTCAAAATTTGAGTAAGAGGAAAATATTTTAACCGCAATTAATGTGCAGTTTGGTGGTTTCGTTAGGATTAATTCGAGACTGGAACGTCAATCACCTTGAATTAGCTTCGCTAATTAATTCAAGATATTAATCTACTAATTCGTGGTTTGATAAAAAAATAAAACTTTTCAGTTGGTCAGATTGAAAAATATATCTAGGAGTTTGTCGGCCCTGGATGATGGTAGCGAGCCGAGCGGGTGGGTGAGGATAAATGATCTCGATTTTGATGCGCATAGTGGGTTTGTGCAACGAAAAACAGGGAACATATTAGACTGCTATCCCGCTGCGGCAGTCGGTTCATCCTAACTCTGACAGATTTCTACAAAAATAAAAAAATAGTGAAAATCTACCAACGTTGTAGTGAAGGTAAGTTGTGGAGGATGGGGTGGTTTAGTAGTTTGGTTTACCCGAACCAATAGTATTTCAATAGAACGGAGGCACAAAAGAAATAAAGTCGAAGAGTGTGAAGGTAATTGTAAGCAATTGGGGATTACAAAACAGGGTTTCAGGTCAGCCAAGGAAGTCGTTTGTTCGTTAAGGAGTGTTACCGAAAATTTGAACCTTTCTCTTCATATTCAACTGTTGAAACAGAAAGGAAATGGGATGAAATATTTATCTAAATTGGTTTGGGTAATCCTTCCAAAGCTAATGTTTGTGGTCAAAATAACGGGTGGGCTGCTGTTTTTTTCTGTGCTTTGGATGTCAGTCAATGTATCGGCAGCAACGTTCACTGTTGATACAACAGCCGATGGTGCAGATGGTAATCCCGGTGATGGTTTTTGTTCGTCATTG